>RCUP01000243.1_pt1 | contig 48354 bp, 80 predicted proteins | sample 2166341 | NCBI WGS metagenome assembly RCUP01 (sample SAMN09932325, study PRJNA488358) | compost metagenome | isolation source: compost soil in succinonitrile-enriched | place: Germany: Experimental Botanical Garden | reverse complement strand
CGGCGAGTAGGGCGACAGCCTCTCGGATTGTGTTGCGGTCCTTCATGAATGTCAGGTCTTGCGCAATGTCTTCAAGGCGATCCACCAATGACACTTCAATTTTACTGCTCATTCGCTTGCTCCTCTGCGATCCGTACTCTGATTGGCAGGTAGTGAAAAGAATCAAACTGCTCTTCGCTGCTCGTTCACTTGCTCCCGATTCGGTGGGCTTTAAGGCTTGCTGCAAAATTAATGCCCGGTCATTCCACCATTGCTTGAGATCTTGACCCTTGTCAGCGGTTGAACGGCGCAGTAGCGCGACCATTTTCGCATTCCGCTGCTCGGCGGCTGTCAGGCGCTGTTGCAGGTCGATTGCGTTCTGCCCATACGCTGCTTTGTCGGCATTCGCGCTGGCCAGCTCTTCCCGCAGCGCATCCAGCTCGGATTGGGTGGTGTCATATACCTCAGCAACAACTACTTCGCCAAGCATGTCGCCGCCTGTGGTCTGTGCAATCCACGTTTTAAATCTGTCGTGACAATGGCTGCTCATGACTTGCACACCTTCTCAAAATACCCATCAACATTCGGCCACGATTTCTCGGCGATCATCAAGCAGCGAAACGCTTGATCGTCTAGGCCGTCTTGGTAGCTCATGCGATTGGAGACGATGAAGCCGACTGAGAGCAAGACGATGATTGCGGCGACTGTTAGCGATTTGATGTTCATGTCAATCCTCCATATCCAATTCAGCCTGCTCCGGGTCTTCCATGTCTACGGCGTCACTGTCGAATTTGCATTCCCAGACGTGACGGTATAGGGATGAGTACATTTCGTATGGCAGACCCATCAACAAGGCGCCACGAAGCATGCCAAAGATGTGCTTGTATTCGCTTGTGCGTGAACGCTGGAATTTGTCATCGGCGAAGGAAATGGCTTTGTGAACGGTTTTAATGAACTCGGCTTGTTGTTTGGTGTGCATTCGTGATGCTCCTTTTGGATTGATCGAATTGTATTCCTTTGCCGCCGATTTGCGCAATCTATTTTTTGTTAAGATGAGGATATATTTTCAGATGGTGATGTCATGAAAACTTCTCAGGCCGGCATTGACCTAATTCATAGCTTCGAGACGCTGCGGTTGAAGGCTTATCCGGATCCAGGCAGCAAGGATGGGAAGCCTATTACTTGCGGATGGGGATCGACTGGGCCTGACATTACGCTGGCGACCGTGTGGACTAGGGAGTATGCGGATAAGCGCTTTGCTGATGGGCTATCGAAGGCTGAGCAGGCCGTGTCGCTGCTGGTCAAGGTTCCGCTGACTCAGAACCAGTTCGACGCGCTTGTGTCGTTCACTTATAACCTCGGAATTGGCAACCTGAAAAGCTCGACGCTGCTCAAGATTCTGAACGAAGGCTACTACGCAAATGCCGGCCTTCAGATGCTTAGGTGGAATAAGAATGATGGGGTTGTCATGGCTGGGCTGACTCGTCGTCGCAAGGCTGAGCTGAAACTGTTCTCCGGAGAACACTAATGCTCGCTGCCATCCCTTGGCGATTCCTCTCAGGGCTCGCATGCGGCGCGTTCGTGGTTTGGCTTTGGCATGATGCTAGCGTGTCGAGGATTGAGCTTAGGCAGGTTCAGGAGAAGGCGCAGGCAGTAATTGAGCAGTCAATCGTTGTAACTCAAGCTGACGCAAAGGCCAGCAAGGAATTATCTGATGCAAAGGCTAAAACTGAAGTTCTTGCTGGCGAGCTGGCTAGTGGTGCTAAGCGGTTGCGCATCGCAGCCACCTGTTTGCCAGTTGCCAACGGTTCCGGAATGGATGCTAACAAAGGAGCAGTCCTCGATAGAACTGCTGAATCAAGTTATCTCGCCCTCAGACGAAACCTCGAAGTGAAAGAGGCGCAGATCAAAGGCTTGCAGGACATTGTGCGCGGCCTTTCCGGTAGCGCGCAAAAGTAATATCCGTCTCCATCCTGCACCGACGAGACTGAAGCCCCATCCCTCTAGGCAAATTGCTCGGCGCCTTCATGAACTCAGTATCCATGCCGTGACGCTTAAGCCATGCACGGAAAGGCGTCGAATGGCAATAGCCAAGCATCGTGGCAACCTGAGTGATCGTGTGCGTCTTTCTAGTGCGCTCGACTAGCTGCTCGACTGACTCACCCGTCCTGCTCTCGTAATCCTTGGCTAGCGTTGGCTGATTCTCAAGCTTAGCCTTGGACAACTTGACCCTGGTTTCCTCAGTGATCGGCGCTCGGTTCTGGTGTGAGTTGCATTTTCCGAACTCTGGCCAATCAATCACGATTCCATTACGGCGCAGGTAGTACCGCAATCCAGTCTGATGCTTGTAACCCAAGATGTAAGCCGTTGACTGGCATGAGTAGTTATCAGCCGCGAATCCACGAACAACCTCAATAAATGGCTGACCGAACTCAGCTTCGACTTCAGCAACGATTGACCTAGCCATGAACATTAATCCAAGTTTCGTAAGTGCAAACCTTATCGATTGTGCGCAGGTGGACGCCATACTCTTTGGCTAGGAACCACCGTGGCACCCCATATTCGTTTCTGGTGCGGATCTGCTTGACATGGTACGGATGCAGCTTTGATTGCGGCAAGTCTCTGCCGCGAACCGCAAACTCAATCGCCCGACTTAGATACTCGCCGCGATCCATTACCAAGTCCTATAGTTAACGACATGCGAAATGCACGTTACAGATACGCCGAATTTCTCGGCCAACGCCTTGTTTCCCGCGATTGAATGAATGCGTTCAATCTCGGCCTTTTTCCATTCGTACAATTCGCGAATCTGCTCAGCGTCTTCGTGCGTGATCTTTGCGTTGTGGTTTAGCTTTCTCATGCGCCCCTCCAGGCAGTTGGATTGCCCCGTGGTTAGCGGGGCTTTGTCGGTTATACGCCGTTAGGTGATTCGCCATTCGCTATGTGCCACTGTCTATGGTGAGCGGCACATAGCCATCTAACATTCAACGGCTTTGCGTAATCGTCATGGTGCGCATGGATATATTTATCCGTTCCGCAAACTTCGCACGGCTGCTTGAATAAGTGTCCATCGCGTATTGCGTTGCCGACCATATTTTTTGCTTTGTATTTTGCTGGATACGTTTCTCTGTACTCAGCCTGATAATTCTCTGGAAGCCTATTGCCTCGCTTCCTGTCATATTCCCTGTAATAGTCAGTCTTTATTGCCCTGTTCTCCCTAACATCTTTCTTATTGCATTCCTTGCACTTGTTGACATGACCATCAGCCATCATCTTATGCTTATAGAACTCGGTAAGCGGCTTTACTTCTTGACACTTAAAGCATGGTTTCATGTGGTATCACCTGTTTAAAAACAAATGATACCACTTTTCAGAACGGGTTAGAAAGGTATGCTCGAATCGTCGAAGCCATCATCAGGCGCCGGCTGTGGCTGTGGCTGTGGCTTCGGACTGCTCTGTTGCGGTTTAGGTTGCGAGCCGCCATCGCTCTTACCGCCAACCAGATCGATAGTGGAGATTCGTAATTGCGGGTACTGCTTGCCTTCGTACTCGCGCATAGAGAACTCGCCGCTCAATGCTACCTGCTGACCTTTCACGAGGTAATCGACGAGCTTAGATTCCGCCTGCTTGCCCCAAAGGCTAGCCTGGAGCCAAATCGTGCTTTTTTTGTCCCCAAAGCCAGCTGTCATTGCAACGCTAAAGTTTGCAACAGCAGTGCCACCTACGTTGTTTACCTTTACATCTCCGCCGATGTTGCCCGTCATGCATAGCAGGTTCATTGTGCAGCCTCTTGTGGATTTACGATTTGTGCTTTCTGCTCGTCGGTCAATTTACCAGATTGCTCAACGCGTGCAATGATTTTTTCTGGTGTTGCTTTACCTTCTGCGATCAGTGCGAGCCATGCCGCAAGATTTTCCGCAAATTTCTGCGCGTCGTAGTAGGCGATCTCCAGCTTCGAGAACCGATGCGCCTTACGCTTGCCGCGAGTGACGGTAAGCATCAGCTCGAAATCTTCCTGAATGTCGCTGAAGTGGCTGATACGAATACCGCCGACCTTCACGCCTCCGTAAACCACTTCAGGATCTCGATACAACGACAGCGAGCGACCAACCCAAGGATCTGGATACTCTCCCCAGGCTGAGATAATGGCTCGGCGCATTGACAGACAAGGCTTGTACGGACGCCCCTCAAAACCGTCGGTGTAGATGAATACAGGGTTTTCCTTGTTGCCGCGAGTGACCTGCGTGACCTTGACCGTGCGCGGACCAGAAATCAGGTCGTCCGCATTAGCTTGATCGGTCTTAGGAATGATCGTGTTTGCGAAACTTTCACCGCTCATTGTGCATCTCCAAAATTAACTTCACCTTCTTCTTCATCGTCCTGTTCGAACGCATAATTCGGAATCTCAATCTCATCATCCGTTTCATCGTCGTCAGGATACGCAGGAAAATCGCCACGATCAAGACAAATTGCAAGAGTTGTTAAAGCCTCGCGAAATAATGCCTCGCCCTTCTTGCGCGACTCAGGACCGAGACGCCACCGGTTCGATGCGTGCGGCTTCTGCTCCTCGACTGCCCCGAAGTAGAATTCTTGCAGGTCTTCACCCGTCGCGCACTTGAAAACGTGACGATAGAACGCGTCCTGCATGTGATACATGTACGTGTTGATCGATGCCGAGAACTTGTGACGGCGTGCGTCTTGGGTCTTCTTGATATCGAGGCTGATATTGCAGTCGGTCAGCCAGTCAAATTTGCACTTGATCGACAGGCCGGTATCGGGATCTACCGCGAAATACGCGACCTCGGCAGAACCTGGCAGCGTAATGATGCTGTTCAGCTTACGATTCTTGTAGACGCCATCGGTCATCCCCTTAACCGTCTCAGCCTCGCCCAAGGTAAGCACCTGAGCAGACGGATAATCCCTGATCGCCTGCTTGTACAGCGTAGACGTCCGGGCGTCACACTCAACAATCCGATAGTCACGCTTGAATAGGTCAGGCTCCAAGGTACTGCTATGGAACGCCGAGCCGATCTCCATGTTGCGGGTTGACTTCCATTTGCCGCGAGCCGTGGCGTGCGCAGGAGAGCGCAAAACGGCAGTCAGGAAGCTGTTGCTGTAGCCTTCGCTTGAGTGGTAAATGTCATTATCGATTCCTTCGTGCCGACCTACTGCGAACTTTTCGCGATCTGGCTTTGCCGGCGCTTCAATAGCGGCGATCCAGTCATCTTGCATCATTGTCATTGCTGCTCTCCATAGCGAGTATTCCATAGCTTCTCGCAGTGCTCTTGGCTTGTCCAGCTCATTACGCTGAAGTCGTGGCTGAGACGGTATTGCTCGCCGCAGTGACCGCTCCAGACCTTGCCCTGAACAATCTCTCGGAATACCGGCTGATGATTGCAGAATGGGCATCCTTTCAATTCGATCAATGCGTCTTCCTCCAATAATTTACGAGCTTGTTGATTCGATCTCGTTTGATCTTCTTGCTTACCTTTCGATTCCCGTACTTTTTAAACTCGCCGATGATTGCTGTCCAGAGTGCGTCGCGGTAGGTCATTGCGGCACTACCTCAAGCGGCATCCAGTGAGTAACGGCATCCAGGCACTGCGACCGATTCTCGCCGATGATGTTCCAGTATTGGTTGACGGAATGCTCAGCGAGATAGCCGGCGCCGTACCAGTTCAATCCTTCTTCATCGTGCGCCATGGAGTTCATCCATCGGTCATTGTGAGCCAGTGCCACGATTTGATGCAGCTCAGGCATGCGGTCTTTGATGCTAATCCAGTTGCTCATTACAACCCCTCCTGTTTATGTTCCGTCACTCTAGCCGCACAAATAATCCACGTCAACAAAAAAGGCCAACTATTTCTAGCTGGCCTTTCTGTTCTGCGGAGAACTGTTAAGCAGCTTTCGGCTTCCTGATCTCTTTCGGCACCTTGGACTGAAACCGCATGACGAGCTTGCGTAGGCGTTGTTCGAAATCATCCTTATCCTCTTCATTGAGATTCTCTATCACAACGATTGCGTCATGCCAGAGAGCGCCGTTCATGTGGCCCGACGACCTTAGCAGTACACCCTTCAGCTCAGGGTCAGCCGGTTTGACTGGTGGCGTGGCGAGTTGCTTGCGCTTCTCAGCCACCGCATCAACCATCTGCCGAACCGACTCGAACTCAGTTACCTTCATCTCATACTTGAAGGCAGCCCGGAACATCGAGGCGTACTGCTTCACCGCTCTAGGCGCCGGAACCAGCGTCGAACCAGGAACAGGACGGCCAATCACGTTCGACCAGCCGTTCTCTTCATACCCAATCATCAGCCACGGGTTGAATTTCTCCAATGTGTCTATGTTTTCTTCCTTGACTAGCTTCATAAAAGCTCCGGCTACATTGTCCAGCTTGTCCCCCTGCTCGGCGATCTGCTGGAGTACCAGTGCTTGCTTGCTTTTTGGAGTAGTCATTTCAAATTTCCTCTAAGTGGTCATAGATCCCTTTCCAAAGATGGAGGCTGCGTCTTGCTGCCCCTTGATCTAAGGCTAGTACATAGAGTCTAGACTGCAAATAACATTTTGTAACAAAGAAACGCTTCCTTAGCAGCTTCAGAGCCATGGCAAATCGCGGCAAATTTACCAGAGGCCGCCCATCTCGACAGGAAATCTCGCTGATCTGGCTTCGTCGGTGCCGACCACTTGCATTGCTTCATCTCAATTGCCGCGCCAGGGCCAATAAAGAACAGCAGATCCGAAGCCCCCTTGAGCAGCCCCATCTTGTAGAGTTGCTGGCGATACTGCGGCGACTGATCGCCTTCATTGGCAACGTGAACCATCATGGCCGCATGCTCCGGGTGGTTATAGCGAACCCAGGCAACAAAGTCGATCTGCTCTGGCGTCTCCGGCCTGCACTTCGCCGGGTTAACCGTCGGGCGGTACAGGTAGTAGCCGCCCTTCTGTTCGATGCGTTCAATCATTAACCGTGGCTCCTTTCTGATCTAGCGTCTCGCCGTTGTTGAACTTGCGGCGACCGATAACATGGCGGCCCTTCTCGTTAATCCGGTAAGCAATATGCGTAGGCCGACTAAACGCTGCCTTCATGCCCAAGATCGCGTCAACCGACCGCATGACGTAAATCTTCGACTGCCAGGTTGTGCAGCGAACGTGCAGCTTCACGAAGTTGTTATACCAAACCCGCTTAGCCGTCTGACTGCCGCACGGCGCGTAGAACTCAATAGGCCATCCGTGGTCGGGCTTATCGCCTTCGAGGATGTAGCGCACTAATATGCCGCCGCTCTTGGTTTTGTCGAATTCCCATTTCTCGACTGGCACTAGCTCTTGGTCTGTGTAAGCTTTGTGCAGTAGCTTCTCGTTCGGGTCTAGCAGTTGCTCGCCACACACTCGGCAATCTCTAGCGGTCACGTCGTTATGCGCGCCGCACTTGCGGCAGTCCTGCTTGACCCAGAAGAAGTCGCAACGAACGCCGCCACCCGACACACCAATACAACGACGAGCCTTGTCCGAGTTCTCTTCATTACACTTAGGGCAGTAGATAACCGAGCCTTCGCGTTTAGCCTTCTCGAACTGCGCTTGAGCCAGGATAGGGTTTTCGTACAGCGGCCCCAGTTTCTCCATAACGCCGGCATAGTCGAACACCATCGCGTTAGGCTTGCGACTTGCAGCTATCTCGTTTAGGCGCTCCTCCTTGCTGATTGAGTTCATGTCTACGCCCGATTCGATGTGCAGGCGTAGTACGCGACCAATTGACTGGATAAGCAGCACCAGCGAGCCCACAGGGCGTAGGTAGACGATGTATTGCCAATAGCTAACGTCGATACCAGTAGACAGTAGCGCAAGGTTGATCGTGAACTTCAGCTCGCCTGATCGCGCTCGAGCCAGGATATCTGCCCGCTCGCCTTCTGGTGTGTCGTCGGTCACGATGGCCCAGGATCCTGGCGGCAATGCTTCGGCAATCTCTCGAGCGTGCTTGCGGGTCTGCGAGAAGATCAACACGCCCAAGCCTTCTGCCGTGCGATGTACCACCTCAACCATGATGCGCTGAGTCTTAGTCGGGTCGCCTTCGCGGAAGTGGTCTAGCTGATCCTCGCTCCAGTCCTGCCCGTTTGCTGGCTGTTCGATGGTAGAGAAGTCAAATTCATCATCGTGACTTTCTGGCCATCCGAAGTGAGGCTGCACAAGCCAGCCTTCGTCGATCAGCGATTCGGTGCTGACGCGGGCGATACAACTACCCCAGAAGTCACCAATGATTGACTCGGTTCCGCGATAAGGCGAGCCGGTCAACCCCAAGATCCGCACCTTCGGATTCAGCTCCTGAAAATGCAGAAGCGTGCGCATCATCATCGTCGACTCGTCTTCGTGGTCGACTTGGTGTGATTCGTCAACCAGGATTAGGTCGAACGGCGTAGACGCGAACGTGGTATCCAGTGCCCGTGAGATTGTACCCTCGGTAGCCGCAACCACGTTATGGTGTGCATTCTTGCTACCTAGTGACGCGCTGAAGTAGCTAACCTTAAGCCCGACAGCCTCAGCAAATGCGCCGTCCTGTTGGATTAGCTCGCCCTGACGCGCAAGGATCAGCACTCGCCCGCCCTTGCTTGCTACGTGACGCGCTAAGAACGCAGCCAGTGCAGTCTTGCCTCCCCCTACAGTTACATCAAGAAAGGCCGGAATTACCCCATCCTTGGACCTGAAATAATCAACCGTCTTGCCAAATACCTCTTCCTGGTACCCAGGCCTTAGCTTTAGTTCTGTCATACCCGCTCCTTTTTTGAGGTCTCAATGATCGCATGGGAAATAGTTTTCCGCAATGTGTATTTCGTGTCAAAGAATGGTGTAAGCTTGACACCCTATGACGCACAACGGCCGGAGAGAACGGAATGCAGTATCTGAAAATTGGAGATGTGGCGGGGCGCTTTGGGGTTTCTGATAGGACTATCTATCGCTGGATTGAGAATCGTGGATTTCCTGAGCCGGTCTGGCTAGGCTGCAACAAATGGAGGGTTTCTGATATTGAAGCGTGGGAGCGCTCTCTATGAATCAAGAGCTAAAGGATGCTCATGCCGAGTTATCCGATGCAATCCTTGAGCACAATAGGATTGTAGCGTGCACCAGCATTGATGAAGTCGAAGGAATGCTGATTGTAGGTGAAGCAAACCTGCGTATGACCAGGGCGCGCAACGCTTATGACGAAATATTGGCGAGAACACCAAAGATACAAAGCCCGCTGCGCAAGCGAGTAGCTTACAACTCAGACGACGCAATCGATATGATCGCTAACCAGCAATGGCTAATCGACCAGGTTATGCCAGCTGATGCGTTCGGCGTTCTGTATGGTCCTTCTGGCTCATACAAATCATTCATTGCCATGGATATGAGCGCTAGTATTGCATCGTCAATGAATTGGCATGGTCATGACGTGGATGAGCCTGGGCACGTCCTTTATATAGGTGCTGAAGGCGCGGCAGGCTTACACCTTCGGAAAAAGGCTTGGGAGATCCGCAACCATAAGCCGCTAACCAATCTAGGGATTCTCAGCTCGGCAGTTACGATCAACTCTGACGAATGCGACGGGCTTGTTGTTCTTTGTGAGGAACTTGCTGAAGAAATTGCAGAGCCTATCAGGCTGATTGTGATTGACACTCTGGCTCGTTCGTTCGACGGGGAAGAGAACAGCGCAACCGATATGGGCGCATTCGTTAGTTCGTGCGATCACATCAGGGAGAAGACTGGCGCAACAATCCTCGTTATCCACCACAGCGGTAAGGACGCAGAGAAAGGCGCGAGGGGCTCAAGCGCACTACGGGCTGCATGCGACTTTGAATACAAGGTCACGAGCCCAGGCAAGAAACAAAGCAAGATAACTTGCACCAAGGCAAAGGACTCTGATCCTTTCGAGGATTTGGCGTTCAAGCTTAACGTAGTCGAGATCGGTCGCAAGGATAAGAAGGGGCGAGCGATGACTAGCCTTACACTTACCCAGTCGTCAGACTCGGCAATTCCTGCGCGTGAAGACCTTTCTGGAAGCTCGCAGATCATCCACAACCTGATAGCCAAGGAGATGTCTCGGACTGGCGATGATTTCGTGTTCTATACCCCTCTGCGCGATTCGTATTTCTCGCTGATGAATGCAGACAAGAAGGACAACACCACCAAGGCTGCATGGGACCGAGGAATCAAGAAGTTGCTAGCAGATGAATGGATTTTCAAGGATCTTAACGGCAAGATCACCCGTCCAGAGATGTATTGAACTTGTATATACATTTGGTTGCAAAAACGGTTGCATCTGGGGTGTCTGGTTGCATGCCTAAATGCAACCACGGTTGCACGGTTGCATTTGGCGGTTGCATTGATGCAACCACGCAAAGCCTTGATTTTAAAGGCTTCTAGAGAATGATTAGCAGGCTATGCAACCGTTATGCAACCAGAACCTTAGCGGTTGCATGCATTCCCCCAGTGTATTACACGGGGTGAATGCAACCGATGGCGGGCCTGGGTGAAAAGTGTGCTAGGAAATTCTCCTTATTAAGTGCTTGACGCCAACCCAGCAGCATCGTAAATTGTTTTCACATTCAGAGGGAGTACAAAAATGAACATCGAATTCAAAGACGGCAAGATCAGCATCGACGCATACGACCTGCTTAGCTCAATGACTGACGAGCAGAAACTTGACCTGGCTGAGCGGCTGAGCTGCGAAGATGTAATCATCAAGCACGTTGCCGAGCAGATCTTTGACGGACTGACTGAGAATGGCCACTCTGGCTCCAGTATTATCGGATCGCCAAATCATTCAAGTCCGCTGATGGATGCACAGCGTCGGGCTGCTAATGAAGCTGGAGAGGTTGCCAAGCGCGAGATTGAATCGCTGCAATTCAAATATGAACACTCACACCAGCAAAAAGAGAAATACATGGACGCCTATTTCGAACTGCTGCACTATGCCGAGGCCAAATTTGGCTTCGGCTCTGTTCCGCGCGCCATCTAAGTGTTTTCCAGAGAACAGTTAAATTGAGAGTTTGGAGGGGTGTGATGGATAGCGGACACGATTACCTGAAATATGCAGGGACGTGCAAAGAAGCAAGCGAGGTACTGGTAGCTCAAGACGAATCCCTTCGTTTGGTTCGTGGCTATTACGACTGCCCGTCATGGGGTCGCCGTGAACACTGGTGGACTGTCAAGCAAGACGGCACGATTATTGACCCAACTATTAACCAGTTTCCAACCTGCGGGATCGGTGCTGAATATGTAGAGTTCGATGGCTATGTCGAATGTGAGCAGTGTGGCAAATCTGGAATAAAAGAAGATGACGCCATGTATCACGGTAATTTTGCATTTTGCTCGACAGCTTGCATCATGCGCTGCGTAGGACTTTGAGATGACCCTAACCGACCTACTCCCAATCCTCCTGGCAGCCTACGAGGAGCATGGGGATCTTCCACTGGCTACAGGCTTCGACGACCACCGCCAAATCCTCGGCGTACTCATCTCGCCAATCGAGAAAGATTGCGAGGTGGGGAAGAAAGGGGAGCTTTTCGTTGACTTCTACTGAGGGATAGATGATGAGTCAGGCAGCAGTATTGGACCCGTGTTCAGGAAGCAGAATGATGTGGTTTGACAAGGATGATCAGCGTTCAATATTCGGTGACATTCGAGACGAAGAACACCTATTGTGCGATGGTCGCGTTTTGAGGGTTGAACCCGACGTCCTAATGGACTTCCGCGAACTTCCATTTTGCTCTAGTACTTTCAAGCTTGTGGTATTTGATCCTCCACACCTAAAACACGCTGGTATTGATAGCTGGCTTCGAGCAAAGTATGGAATTCTTACTGATGATTGGAAAGATGACATGCTACGTGGTTTCGCCGAATGTTTCAGGGTTCTGGAAGATGAAGGTATTCTGATATTCAAGTGGAACGAAACGCAGATTAAGGTTAGCGAGCTTCTTGCGTTGACCGATCAGAAACCCTTGTTTGGTCATAAATCAGGGAAGCGAGGGAATACGCACTGGATTACATTCATGAAGCACAAATCAACAATAAATCAATAGCTTGTATACAATCCTGACTTTATTATCGCCATAATCCCAATATATGGGATTGGAGTATAAGATGAACGACACACGCGCAAGATTCGAGGAAATTTGGCCGGTGCCTGAGGGTGTGTATTGGGATTCAGATCTAGGCTCGTATGCAGGCTGCGCAGAGGATAGCTACATTCATGACGCCCGCCTCGACACCTTCACCCGCTGCCAGGAGACGACTGATGTTTATGTGTCGTTGGTGGATGAGATGGTGATGGAGATCGAAGGCTTGGCAATCGCTGCTTATGGTTGTGTTCCGCAGCAGTCTCAGGATATTCTTGATCGCGCCAAACAAATCATGGAGCAGAAGAAATGAGCGATATTCAGGGTTATGTGATTGTCCACAAAGAAACCGGAGAGCGCTTCGGTGATTGCTACGACTCAATCGGGGGAGCAAAGGCTAGCTGGTGTCACGCATTTCGATCAGAGTGGAGGGTTACGGCAAAGCTTAGGCATCTAGTCAAGACTAAATTCGATGCTCAATCAGAGTTCGTGATTAAGCCTCTGGTAATTTTGGAGTCGTCGAAATGAAGCCGCTGCCGAATCAGATGTGTCTTGAGACTGTGATTGATCATCTGCCAGTGCGCGCTACCGTGCACTCCATTCAAGAAGACACCCACAAGCCCGCCGGAGTGCGTTTAGCCAAAATGCTAACCCAGTACGAGGCTAGACCTTCTAGCGAGCTGTGGTCGTCAATACAGAGCCTTGCGCGGGAGATCTTGCGATGATTGGTTGGAAGCCTGCTGAATGCGCAAAATGCGGATGCTCTGGATTGCACGCCTGTCCAGGCTATCGAATTCCGCCGCCAACACCAGAGGATGAGGCCAGACTAGAGAATGCCTTGCGAACGATATTTGCTGAGGTTGCGAGAGAAGAAAGCGAGAATAAATAACCTTGACTCAAACAAAAAAGGCTCCTAGTGTGAGCCTTTCTTTTTGGATTATTTTTGGAGGCTATAAAAATGAGCAAGCACACCAACCGAGTAATGTACGCATACGAGATATTCGAGCCGAGCAGCATGGATTCTCACTTCGGAGGAGGATTCAATTCTAGGGTTCAAGGCGTTGAGTTTTTCAGCGCAACAGATGGCGCTTGCAAGGCTCAGCGGGTGCTGGGCTGGTTCAGGGCTGACGATATGGTGCGCGATGGCAAGATCTATTCAGTCCACCCATTCCCGCACGGCAATTGCAAGTCTACGGGCTTTGTATACGGAGGCACTTGGGCCTGTAACGGTTGCAACTCTGATGGATTCCAAAAACCTTGGTGGGCGGTTCGCATCATGAAAGACGGCGATGCGTGGATGGTGATGGGCGAGGGTTTTGAAGACCTTCAAGCATCTTCGAACTATGCCTATGGCAACACCCGAGAAGAAGCGCTTAATGCTTACGCGGCACTTATGGAGCCGGCCAAATGACCATCTCAACCACAACCCTCAAAAACGCAGCCAGAGCGATTGAGTGTGACCTGTGGACTGATTCGGATGGCTGCCACTACCTGGCTAAGGATGGGGCTATTCTTAGGCGGTGGGAGCCTGAGACGAGTTCGGCGGATTCGTTTGAGTTGATGGTGGCGCTTGAGATCGAGGTTAGCTATTGGGCTGGATTTGAAGAGGTCCGCGCTGAATACCATCTTGGATACGTGACCATGCTGAATTACACGCATGATCGAGCCGCCGACACTCGCTGGGCTATCCTGCTCTGCGCTGACAAAATCGGAGCAGCCCTATGATCGCCTTGACTTACTTTATTCTCGTCTACACAATGCCTGCCGTTAAGGTGAAAATTAGTTATTGGAGGGGTGTATGAGTCGTCATCCAGAATGTACGTGTAGTTGGTCGCCATGCCATCATTCGAATTATGGTGTTCAGGATGCTTTAGAGGCTGATAATAAGAGGCTAAAGGCCGAGAACGAATCTCTGCGCAAGGATGCTGAGAGGTATCGGTGGCTGCGCGGATCAAAGCACTTTGACTCGCCACAGCACCGAGCATTCTGCGAGTTTTATACGGATGGCCTTGATAGCGCAATCGACGCCGCTATCAGTTCTCCGGAGAACCCTTAATGCCGATCGTTAGCCTCCACGGGCTCATCCTAGACATCGATATCCACTACGCCCACTCAGAGCCATCAACCCAGCACGCAAACGGCTACAGCGAGCTTGAGTGGACTTGCGCCAGCGGCCAGGACGAGATCGGCGAAAATATTTCCACAAATGCGCTTGACTTAATCTGCGACAAGTATATAAATGACATCGAACGCGCCATTTGGGCGCAGATAGAGGGATAGGGAAATGAGTCTGACAGTTAAGAAAGCCCGCGAAATTCTCGAAGCAGCCCAAAAAGCTTACATAAACGCCGACGTCACGCATCCGACGCAGATTGTTACCGCTAAAAAAGACCTAAATTCGGCACGATTTGACTACCACGAAGCCTGCGCCGCTCTCTGCACAAAGCTCGAATTCTCCACGTCCGTAGCTGATGTAGAATCCGAACTAGTCAATCAGGGGCTTTGGACATGAGCGAGTTGCAGGCGGGGATGTTGGCGTTGGTCGTAGGTTATCGATATATCCCTGAGAACGTCGGGAAGCTTGTAGAGATCGTGGAGAAGCTTGAAGATGGTGATTGGCGAGTCACTGGAGATATGGTAACTAGGTCAGGATTGAAATCAAAAACATCCGAGGTTCATCCTAAGCACCTCCTCCCTATCAAACCCGAAGCCGACCCACTCGAAGTAACCCATAAGGAAGAACTACATGCGTGAACTTATCATGGAAATGCTAAATCGCGGATGGACTTATCCGATCATCAGTCTGCGCACAGGGATCACTGAGAATCGGTTGCGGGATTGCAATCTTGGCGTACGTGAAGAACGCCGATTGTACGAGGTAGCGGCCACTGAGGCGGGTATCGACTTGGATGATTTGGAGATTGCAGAATGAGGGCGCTAGTAAAGCTTCTGCTGTTGGTTGTATGGGTGTTCGGCGCAGTCATCGCTAAAGGCTTCTGGTCTACATTCTTTGCCTTCTTCGTGCCGTTCTGGGCATGGTATCTCTCGGCTGAAACAGCATTAATTCATTGGGGCGCACTATGAGCACAAGTGATGGATCGACCGCCGACTACTACGTACTCCCAGAAGCCGCTACACAGCTTCAGGACTTGATCAGTCATCGCGACATGAATTCGCAAATCGGGGAAATATTCAGGGCTTGCTATCGGTACGGTATCGTCAGCCATAGCGACAAGATGCGCGACGCTAAGAAGATCCGCTTCTATGCTCAGGCTGAGGTTGAGCGACTGGAGAAGCTTGCTCAAGCCGAACAGCCTTCACATATTATTTCGGATATTTGCGCATGGAAAGGCGCTCCAGAGTGGGCCGAATATCTGGCGATGGACAAAAACGGGATTTGGGCATGGTTCCAGAATGAGCCATATCAGCACACATCAAATACTTGGTTTAACAACCGGGAGCATCAAGGGAAATGGATTCGCGCTCACGACATTACGAGCCTAGAAGACGACTGGACAAAAACGCTATTCCGCCGCCCAGCAAGGACCGCCCAATGACCGAATACAACGAGCAGCGTGTAAAGGACGTAATCGGCATGTTCGGCACTACGGGAGCAATGGCTGAAGCACTAGGCGTCTCAGAGAGGACTATGCGGCGGTGGAAGGCTAAGCTGGCCGTGTCTGGCTATAGCCCTGAGCACGATATGACTCGCCAGGTTCCGGACGGCTTCAAGGTTAAGGGCATCAGCTCCTACTACAACCGAGATGGCGAGCTATCTGGTCAATGGGTTAAGAGCTCAGCGGATAACGACCGTCGTTACGAAATGATGGTCGAGGCATGCGAGGCGCTGAAGGAGGATCTGCCTGTTCTCGTGCCTCGTGCGTATGCCGGCGAATACCTGCCAGATCTGATGGCTTGTTATCCAATCGGGGATCCACACATCGGAGAGTACATCTGGTCCGAGGAGTGCGGCAAGAGCTGGGATTTGGGCATCGCCGAACGTATGCACTGCGGCGCAATGGCTGCGCTTGTAGAGGCAGCACCGCGCACCGAGAGCTGCACCATCGTAAACCTTGGGGATGCAGCCCATTACGACTCCATGGCGGCTGTGACACCCCGTAGCGGCCACCACTTGGACGCAGACAGCCGATACGCCAAGATGGTGCGCGTACTGGTCAAGGTTATCCGCCAGTGTATTGAGACGGCGCTTACAAAGCACAAGACCGTGCATATCATTAACGTCCCCGGTAACCATGATGAAACTGGCGCTCTGTGGCTATCGATTGCGCTGGATCACATCTATGCAAACGAGCCTCGCGTGACTGTCGATACAAGTCCTGCGCTGTTCAGCTACTTTGAGTTTGGCAAGAACCTTGTCGGTACGCATCACGGACATTCGTGTAAGGCTGACAAGCTGGGGCAGGTAATGGCTGCCGATCAACCGCAAGCATGGGGGCGCACTGAGCATCGGGCGTGGTGGACTGGTCACGTTCACCACGAGAGCAAAAAGGAGTATCCAGGCTGCACAGTTGAGACGTTCAACACCTTGGCGCCTGGTGATGCCTACGCGACTGCTGGCGGATGGAGATCGCGGGAGAATATGAAGTGCGTCGTTCTCCATAAGGAGTTCGGAGAGGTTGCACGACATACAGTGCATCCGTCCATGCTTCACTAAAATGCATTCCATTTAATGCTTGACCGCGCTAACCACGCGGTCTACCATTTCAAGAATTCAAAAGGATGGCTAGACATGCAATATCTTGGATTCGCAATTGTTGCCACGGTGCTGATTGGTATTTTCGTACTGACTGCACAGGCTGAAGGCTATTGGTACGCTGCAAAGATGTGGGTAAGCGCAATCATTGTCGCGGTAGCATTGGTATTAGGTATGAAATTGGCTCAGGGTGGCTCGCTATGATTTCAGTTGTCGTCAAGTGGATTAATGGAAGTCCAGAAACCTTCCAAGCCGGCCAATTCCTAGTCTACGAATCCGGCGCGTATGAGCTTGTGGGGAGTCGCACGGCTATGACTACCACGCTGAAGATCGTCAAGCATGCCGTGTTGATTGAGGGGCATGAGTTGGAGTGGTTGCAGTCGATGGCGGTTGAGCGGAGTTTGGGGGTGAGGAAATGAACGACTTTCCAGAAGATGGTAATGCGCTTACTGATCCGCCTATCCACATTGGCTGGCGTGATTTCGTTGGATTCTTCGGTAACTGGACGCATGATCCGCAAAGCTTTGACGATCACCACTTGACGAACTATCAAGCCGTAATCGTCAAGCTGCACGGAACATGGGAGTCCAATAAGGTGAGCGCACACGCAAACGCCGAACTCATCACCAAGCTTCGCAAGAAGATCAAGAAGGTTAAGAGGGCGCTGAAATGACAACCCTAATCGCAATCTACCTGGCAGTCGGGTTCTTCTCTTACTGGCCGGCCCTTTACAACTGGGATGCATACGAGCATTCATCCGATTTGCGCTGGTATCACTTCATTGCTGCATGGGCTCTATGGTGCGTCGGCTGGCCTATTCGTTTTGCGCAAGATGCTTGGTATTGGTGGAGGGCTAAGAAGTGAGTGAGTGGATTAGCGTTAAGGACAGCCTTCCAGATAGCGGTCGCGAAGTAGATGTATTCATCGGCAAATACGATGAGCGCTGGTGTGGCTATCGATATCTGCGCGATTATAACGGCAGCAAGGGAAACGACTTCTTTGGTCCGATTCGCGGCGGGTTATGCTGTATTCGTAATGCTAGCCACTGGATGTATGTTCCGGAGAATCCGAAATGACAACAATCAACGACCTAGACCAAATCAACACAATGGCGATGATGACCATGTGCGAGCTTGGGTATGCGCGGTATGAGCGGTTTCTGTCTACGTTACCGCTTGATGATGAGGTCGGGGATAAGCTACGTCGGTTCATTCACGATTGGGTTGAGCGTGAGCACGACCTTGAATTGCGAATCCGTGTAGCACCTAAGCGGAAAACTGTGCAATAATAGCGGCAAGCGATACCTCCCCTCCTTCGCCCGCTGCACCTTGATACGCACTGTGAACCGTCCAGTGCGTATTTTTTTGTTCGGGATCCGCATTAAATTACAGTTTTTCTTAATTTGTTATGGAATATTTGCAGTTTGTTGCAGTTGTGGTATATTTCTTTCGAGCCTTGTTTCAAGATAGGCCGTACTAGCCACTCGTTATTAGGGCTCGATTTGCGGCTCGTAAGTCGCAGAAACAACACAAGCCCCAAGCCTATGGCCAAAATGGTTATGCTCAAATCGGGGCGTTTTTATTGGGCGCATACTAAGCAAAACCCAGCGAGGTATTTGCCATGCGCCTGATTCTCATTGTCGTCATGCTAATTTCCGGATGCGCCACCTCTTCGCAATTCCGCGTACATGATGAGCGATGGTCTGAGCGCAATTATCAGATAATGATCGGGTGCGGCAAGTTGTATCCAGACGATGCCGACTATCAAGAGTGCCTTCTGCTAAATAATGCCACCATTTAGCCAGCGAACCGAAAATGCTACCATGTGTCCAATAAGTACCTTCCTTAAATCGAATCCATTGTGATGCCTAAAATGCCCGAGAAAGATCCGAGTAACTGGTTTGCCCTATGGAATAGCATGCCTGACACCGTGCGCGCATCTATTCTCGGCCTCCTGCTAGCCATGATCATGGCGTTCAAGAATGACGGGCGGACATTGGGGGAGCGGGTTACTGATGTGCTGGCTACTCCGGTTCTAGTCGTCATCAGCGGCTACTCACTTCAGGCAATGGGATTCAGCGAGTCCCTGGTATTCGTCCTGGCTGGCGTATTCGCTGGCTACGGTATCGGTCCAGTCAAGGCCGTACTCAAGAAGTGGCTTGAGAAGAAAGTTGACGTAGCCTGATATACTCAGCCTCTAAATGGAGGCTTTTTAATGGCTAATAGACCAGTTGTACACGCGGGGGATAAGACCTCGACAGTCGGGCGGAATCGGATGTTTGAGACGCCTGATGATCTGCGTGAGGCTTGCTTAGACTACCTGTCGTGGGCGCACGCGAACCCGCTGATTGAAGAAAAGCACTTCTCGTCTCAAGGCCAGATCCTTACTGCCGAGATGAAGAAACCCCGCGCCGTGACTATAGTCGGCCTATGCCTGCACCTAGGCATCCATCGCCACACCTGGCAGAACTACCGTATCAGCGAAGAGTTCGATCTTGTCTGCGATGAGATCGAGGACCGCATGAAGCAGTACAAGTTCGAGAATGCGGTTGCTGGGCTGATGAATCCTACGTTGATTGCGCGGGATATTGGGCTTGTCGAAAAATCCGAGGTCAGCAATTCCGGCACCGTCACGCACGTCAACTATTCCCCCGCAGACTACAAGCAGGCCGAACTAGAGCTGGGGAACAAGCTCGATGACCTCGACTAATAAGCTGCTTGATTGGGAGGATATGAACTTTGCGGACCGGCTGATACTCAAGCAGAAGTCCGAAAAGTCATTCCTAAATTTCACTCGCATCTGGTTTGAGTTGCTTCAGGGCGATCGGCTGCTTGTGAACTGGCATCACAAAATGATGGCTGCGTCGATTGACGACCTCATCAACGGCAAGCTTAAGCCTGGGAATCTGATCGTAAACATTCCCCCTGGCGGCACGAAAACAGAGTTCTTCTCTATCCATCTGCCGGCCTACATCAACACAAAGGTGCAGTCCAAGAAGCTACGCCGATTTCGCAACCTCAACGTTTCCTACGCTGACTCGCTGGTGCGCCGTAACTCCAGGCGCACGCGGGACATTATTGCGTCCAAGGAATACCAAGAGCTATGGCCGTCGGTATTCGGCGTCAACCAGGCTGAAGAGTGGGAGCTGATCGACGATAAAGGCCGCAGTGTAGGGCAGACCATCAGCAAGTCAGCTGGTGGGCAGATCACAGGTGGTCGTGCTGGCTACTTTGGGCCTGAGTTCTCCGGCTGCCTGCTCTTTGATGATTTGAATAAACCCGACGACATGCTTTCAAATACGAAGCGTGACGCTAGCAATGCGCGGTTGACTGGTACGTTCCGCTCTCGTCGTGGCGACAAGTCGAAAGAACACCCTACGCCTATCGTTTCCATTCAGCAGCGGCTACACACGTTCGACGCTACCGGCTTCATGATGGCTGGCGGCATGGGTGTCGAGTTCAAGAATATCGCGATCCCCGCGCTGGTTACAGAGGACTACATCGCCACTCTGCCGGAACCCTATCGGCAAATGTGCTGGGACACGGTAAAGGATACTGATTCAGTTGAGAAGGGCGGCGTTCGATACTGGTCATATTGGCCGGAAATGGAACACGTCAACGACCTCATGTCGCTTTGGGAGCGAGATGAGTACACATTCATGTCTCAGTACATGCAGCGGCCTCAAGCGCTCACTGGCGGACTTCTGGACTCGGCATGGTTCGGTAGATACGAGCAGTTGCCGGAGATGCAATGGCTTGCGGCATACGCTGACACCGCGCAGAAGAAGGGCGAGCAAAACGACTTCTCGGTGTTTGAGTTGTGGGGTCTTGGCGTCGATAACAATGCATATCTGATCGACGTTGAGCGCGGCAAGTGGGACGCTGACGAGCTGATCACTACAGCGCAAAGGAAATGGGCTGAATGGTCTAGCTGGTTCGGCTCTATCCGCCATCTGGCGATTGAGGACAAGGCAAGCGGAACAGGCCTGATCCAGACGCTGACCAACAAGAAGCACATCCCGATCAAGCCAATTCCTCGCGGCCCTGACAACAACAAGGTATCGCGATGCCTGGATATTCAGAGCTATGTCAAGAATGGGCGTGTGTTCGTGCCTGCGATCCTGAACGAAGAAGGCTATCCAATCCTGCGCACTCAGGATTACGCCGGCAAGCAGCTTGCTAGCACTGCTTGGGTGCTGCCGTTCCTTGCAGAAGTGGCGGATTTCAGCGCTGACGACTCGCATAAGCATGACGACCAACTCGATCCTATGTTCGATGCTGTGGCTGAGATGCTGATTGAGCAGCAGGCTACAGGCGGCATTCTCCTGCCGCGCAGGCTCAGGAGGTAACGATTCTCCGGAGAACACTTGACGCCGACTGCCAGCCATATACAATCCCTACATACAAACAGGAGGGGTTATGAATGAGCTGGCTTTATTCGCGGGCGCTGGTGGAGGAATTCTCGGAGGCCACCTCTTGGGATGGCGCACCGTCTGCGCCGTTGAGCGTGATGCCTACGCAGCACAAGTTCTGGCGCAACGACAAAATGATAGAGCCCTGCCAGCTTTCCCGATTTGGTCTGACGTGTGCAGTTTTGACGGAAGACCGTGGCGCGGACTTGTTGACGTGGTTTCTGGCGGATTCCCGTGTCAGGACATATCAGTTGCCGGGAATGGGGCTGGCATCGAGGGAAACCGATCAGGCCTCTGGAAGCAAATGGGAAGAATCATTTGCGAAGTTGACCCCGAATACGTCCTTGTGGAAAATAGCCCAGCGCTCACTCTTCGAGGACTCGGAGTCGTCCTTGCAGACTTGGCCGCGATGGGGTTCGATGCGGAATGGGGAGTGCTTTCATGCAGAGATGTCGGCGGCGTTCACCTACGAGAGCGAATCTGGATTGTCGCTACCAACAACCGGAGCGAACGAGGGGAAAGGTTCTCAGAAAAGGCGCTATATCGGTTCTCCCGAGTACCGTGGGGCAAAGATGTCAGAGGGGTTGAGGACTTGCGAGGAAGATCCGATTTACCTGAACCCCTCATTCGCCGAATCGGTCATGATGTGGCCTTCGGAATGGACCGCCTTAAAGCCATTGGCAATGGACAAGTTCCGCGCCTGGCAGCAACAGCATTCGATATCCTGAGCAAATGAATAGACATGAGCCGATAACGCTGCTACATTCGGCTCACTCACAAAGGAGGGTTCAAATTGGCAACTCAAAAAGAACAGGCGCTGCTAAACGAGATCATCGATCTTGCACACGGCGTCAATGAAGCGGGCCAGGTAGATGCAAGGGTCGAGGTATGGTCTGGAGGCGTGCAGATTCGCATGTCGGATAAGCCGTTCGACTCGACTAACGATTGGGTTTACTATCCTGATCGTGCGGCTTACTTCTCTGGCGAAGTATTCTCAGAGGCAGACTTCGAGTACGTAGCCGGCACCTACATTACCGAGCTTAAGAAGCATCACCCACAATATGACGCGGATGGGGTAAGGGTATGAGCATTCCAGAAGGCGCAACACATAAGGCAGTCGGGCCACGAATTGATTGCTGGTACAAAAATATAAACTGCCTTGGGTTTGAATTCATGAATCAAGGTGGGAATAAATGGATAAAGCGCGACGGGCTTCCTAATTGGCCTTATGAGCGTATAAGCCAGACTAAGCCATGGTCAGGACCGCAAGATGGGTTGCCGCCGGTTGGCTCAATTGTCGAGGTGTTCGAATGCACGCACGACTACACTAAGCGATTCAATGGGCAGAAGGTTCGCATCCTTTGTCATGAGAATGATGTCGCTGTGTTTTCGGCAAAGAACTTCGAATACCACGCGCTAGTCAAGGATAAGTTCCGGCCTATCCGCACCAAGGAACAACTCATCCAAGAACAACGCGAAACCTCCATCCGCGAGTTCATGGATATCGTCGGGATTGATTGCCGAGTAACTGCCAGTAAAGCGGTTGATGCTGGGTTTAAGCGGGAGGTTGGTTGATGGTTAGGATCAAAGTTGTAACTGGCAGACCAAAAGACGGCAGGCCTACAAAGTGGATTGCAAAAGGAACAGGTCTGCCTATGGATTACGGGCTTGGCTTAACGCCAATAGCCGCATTTGACGACCTGCTTAACCGGAGACTGTGCGGACTTGTTCCGGGAATGTAAAACAAAAGGCCCTCTAAACAAGGGCCTTTTTCATGTGTCCACGATCCATAAACCGTGGACAGTTGCGTTTTTGTGTTTTTCTATTTGTCAAGTCCTTGACGACTCTCGAATCCTGGCCTATTCTCCAATCACACACAGGAGATGCAGCCATGAAATACCTCGCCGAAGTCCACATCAAAAATATCTACACCGGCAAATTTGATCAAGGCACCTATGTCAAAAGCTCTGACAGCCTTGACGAGATCCGCGCATGGGCCAAAAGTGTTGGAAAGCCTGGTGATGAGCTGTTCATCGTCAAGAATGGCGACAAGCTTGCAAATGGCCGAACCTTTACCCTGTGAGCTTCTTCAGGAACGCAGCCTTGTTCTTGTTGGCGCGATCCATGATTGCTGGTGACAATGGGTTTCCTTTCTCGTCTACCAGAACCTCTACCGTACTGCACTTGCAATTACAGGCATTCTTGCTAAGCGACCACCAATCCCGCTGATCCTGGATGGTGTGCAGCGTACCGTGGCGACGCGCATGCTCGATTCTCGTGGTCGGGCTGAAAGCGCTAATATGTAGTTGCTTAGTCAAAATACCTAGATCAATCTGCGTTGCCTCTGCCTCATCCATCCTTGCATTCTTAAACGCCATCGTAATTTCTGTGCGGGCAATCAATCTAGCCCTCGACGCACTTACACCGATGCGAGCTTCAATATCCTTTGCGATGTCGCGTGGATTTTTGCCTGCAATCATTCCCCTTGTTAGCGTTTGAGCGAGGTCATTTTTCATTGACTGACTGAATCCCTTCATATCCTCGAATTCGCGAGCAGCTAACAGGCTAATACGCTTGCGATACGGCGGACTGAATAGGATTGCGTCTAGGGTTGGCTTGGTGAGTGCGTATGCCTCTGACTGCACCGTGAGATTCGCCGCAGTAGTAGCCGTGCCTTGTTGATACGCTGGCTCGACATAGGCGCGCATGAACCACAGATCATTCTCGCCACCTTCCAACAAGATCAGATTGCAGATCCGTTCAATCTCGGAATTGATGCCAGCCAGGATTGCTTGGTCTAGCTGGAATTGATACGTGCTTGCGTTAATCTCCAGCGCATTCAGCGTAACGACCGTGTAATTCTGCTCGCCAAGAATCCGCAGAACCTCTTTGCCGATTGCGTTAACTCGGCGGTCGAAGTCTTTCATGGCTCGGCGTTCGCGGGCGTCTTGGCCTGTTGGATCTGTATTTGAGCGGGGGAGAATCGGGCTACCTGCCATGCTTACCTCTAATTAGAAAAGGCCCTTTCGGGCCTTGATTATTGCACGGTCGCCGGATCTTCTGGCGGCTCAATATCTGGCAACGGCGGCAACTCTACATCGTTGTCATAGCCTCCGACCTCGCGCATCTCTTCAGCAGTGAAGATAGGCTGGCCGCTCGCCATCATCTTGCTGTTGCAATCGGCCATTTTCAAGACAATCGACATTTTCTCGTCTTTGCTTGCTTCAGTCAGATCATCCCAGCAAACCGAGAACTCGACAGTCAGCAACACGCCTAAACGCATCAGATGATCAACAAATGTCTCAATGTCCGACGACAACAGGCTAACCCGGCGACCCTGGCAGCGCTTGTTGAAGGTCTTCTGGTCCTCTGTAGACGCACGCTCGCCAGTCTGATTGCCGACGATGATCTTGGACGGAATGCGGATCGAGGCGCAGAAGGATTGCAGGGAAACGTCGAATGCAGGGATCGGGTCGGGAACGTTAGCCACCAGAGGCGTAACAGTGGCGCCTTTGGTTATTACCGTCTGGTCCTGCCCACGGTTCATACCGCGAGTTACTTCATCAAAGATCTCTTGCAGCTCGCCCTCTTTAACGCCATGAGCGCGTGCGATGGCGGAAAGGTCAACCTCTTTATCGAAGTTGATAGCCAATTGACGGCTAGCGTTCTTCAGGAAGGATTCCCCTGAACCACCAAGTACCTTTTCCATGTTCACGCAGTCGTTGAAGCCGGCTTGCAGGAATGGGATACCGTTGCGAATATCGCCAATGACTACGACGCGATCAGGGTGAACGGTGATGATTCGGCCTGGCTCGCCATCTTTGTTCGTGTTGAGCGCGTTTTCGGTGTAAATGAATTCTTTAGGCTTGCCGAAATTGATATCAGCCGGGTTGTCATACCAAGCAGAAACCCAAATCTGAGCCTCCCAAGCTGGAATCAGGTTAATCAACTGCTGCTCAGACGCCTTTCCTACAGGCTGATCCCACTGCTTAGAGTCCTTAAATTGCAGCAGGATGCACGAGTAGCGCCCAACCAAGCGGCGCATATCAGCATCGCGGAACTTCTCCCACAGCTTCAGGCGCTTGGCGAGCTTCTTGAATTGCTTCTCCCAAGCAGTCGGAGCTTCGGCGCGATCTTCTTCGTCGCCCTCAATGACCTCTGGATCAGTAGACCAGCAGTTCTCGTTGAGTGTCATTACCGCGCCGTGAGCAATCCCACCGCGCTCAAACAGGCGATAGTAGTCGTTGAAGCAGAGATCGGTCTTGTAGCCGTAGCTGCACCAGGCATCAGGGCGCTTATTATCAATCCCGCCCATCAGCAAAGACTGGCGGCTCATCACAGCCTGACGCTCGCTCAATGCCGAGTTCAGCGCCAAATCTAGTGCAGGCGTGCGTTTCACAGTCATAAAATAGGGCCTCGTAAATTATCCCTATTTTAGCACTTGCTTGCGTGGCGCGGATGGGCTAAGGTTTGCGTACTTTAAATGGAGGGCTGGACGGATGAAATTAGTTGAATTGTTGGCGAAGGAAATGGACAAATGGCCGGAAGGTTGTACTTGTGGGTATTGCGTGCAGGCGAACGAGTCAACGGAAGTATTTTTCGGAGGGCCAGCAAGAAGCATATTTCTGTCTGCGATGGCCGATGATCACGAGGACGCAAGGGTAACCACGGAACAATGGCAAGCCGAGCGCGACCGTCAGAAGGGTGGCGAGTGGAAGCGGCATCGTGGCGGCGTTCAACCTGTTCCTGATGGTGATCGCTACGTAGAAGTAAAATTGCGCAGTGGCGATATTCAACAGGCTAGAGCCGACGCATTCATCTGGACGCACAAGCAATGTGATGTATCGGCGAACATCATGCAATACCGAATCATCAGCCAGCCACAATCGGAGGAAGTAGATGTGAGCACCTTTTGCAAAGGTGAAAACTGCAACGCGACTGCCGAGAATATCGTGCACAGCCTTGAATGTGAGGCAGAACATGAGGCTTCGCATACCGGTACTTGGTGCCAAAGCTTAGGCCCTCTAGCTTGGCGCGACACCATCGTCCACTGCCAAGCCATCATCGAAGACTGCGAGCGCGAGATTGCGAAGAATGAAAATCTGTTGGCGCTCGAAGGATTTGCGCTGATTCCTGCGATGACTCCGGTTGCCGGTGTAGCGGATGTGGATATGGGGGATTGGCGGAATTGGGCGAAGGGCGATATTGTTGAGGTGATTCTTCCGAATGATTCAGGTCTTAGCGTAGGCAAGCAATACACAATTCAAAGGGTTGAGGATCCAGAATATATTTTTGGAATACCTGTGAATGTAATTGACGAGGAGGGCAACGACCATTGGCCTGAGGATGACGAAGGCGAAGGGAGATTGGTTTTCAAGTTCATCCGCCGCCCATAACTGAAACCACCTACCAAAGCCCTCCTAACCCGAGGGCTTTTTTGTGCGTGTGATAAACTGAGACACCAACAAATATGGCGTCATGAATTTATGGAATTGATATCAAGGGATGCAGCAAAAGAGCTTGGCCTTAAACGATATTTCACTGGCGATCAATGCAAGAACGGCCATGTTGACGAAAGGCATGTGGCTAGCTATTGCTGCTGCACATGCGGGCGCGATAAGGTGAGAGAGTCCAGCAGAAAGCGATACGCTGAAGACCCTGAGTACAAAGCGAGAATTACCGAAAAGAACAGGGCTCAAGCCAAGACCGAAGCGTACAGGGCTCGCAACAGAAAGCGCACAACCACAGAGAGGTATCGAGAGTACCGCGTTGCATATCTGTCTCAGGATCACATGCGAGAAAAGAAGCGAGCCTACGACAAGACTAGACAGGCCACAGATCAATACAAGGAATCGATTAGGGCAAAATATCGTGATGACAAGCATCACCGGATTGCTTGCATTATGCGATCACGGCTTGTTGCCTGCGTGAGAAAGGCCAAGATCGGTAAGGGATCGGTTTCCGTGAGGGATATCGATATTGAAAAGCTCATGACCCGCATTGAGTTTAATTTCAAGCCTGGAATGACATGGGACAATCATGGCGAATGGCACATTGACCATGTTAAGCCTGTTGCTGCATTCATTGCCCAAGGTAGAGACCTTGGCCTGATTAATTCGCTGTGCAACCTGCGTCCAGAGTGGAAGTCAGACAATATGTTAAAATCTTCCAAATTCAATGGCGTGATGTATCGCTATAAGTCCACCCAGAGTATTCGGAATGAAGAAGACAAGGGTTAACATCCTTACCGCGATCAACGCGGCATCGGTCACAATCAATCGTACTGAGATCGACGGCGAGAAATACGCCATCATCAAGAACGTTTTGTGGATGACCGATGGTGTGGTGCTCAATGGTGGACTGTATGCCGCTGAGGACAACGAGAAAGGCTATCCGTCGATGGACGGGCGCCTAATGCCATTCCGTCATCCAGAAGTTAACGGCGAATACGTTGCTATCAGTCAGCTAGATAGCGCTGACGTGGCTGTGGCACTTGGTAAGCACTACGGCGGCGTACACGCCCAGAACGTGCGCAAGGCTGGCTCTGATTACTTCGTAGACGTAATGATCAATGAGCGCGTTGCTAACGCCCATGATGACGGCGTTCTGCTGCTTAACTGGGTTGGCAAGGTTGAGTCTGGCGAGAAACCAGATCCTATCCATATGTCCACAGGCCTGATGACTAATCGCGTGCAGGCTAACGGCGAATCTCGCGGCAAGAAGTACACATGGCGAGCGGCTAATCAGGCCTATGATCATTTGGCGATTCTGTTTCACGAAAACGGTGCCGGTGGTGATGAGATCGCCATTGCAGTTAACTGCGAGATGGTTATCAACTCAAAGCTTGACGAGGCTAACGATGATGTCCTCGACGAATCGTACCGTGACAAGCTCGAAATCCTGAGTTCGGCAGTTAGAGAGCGTTTCGCCACTCAAGACAGTTACGCCTATGTTGAAGACTTCGACGATCGTGCGCTTGTCTACTGCACTCCTGAAGGCACTTACACTATCGACTATCACTTTGAAGGCGAGAACCCAATCCTTACCGGCGAATCGAAACCCGTAGTAGTTGAAACGTCGTACAAGGTGAAAACTAACTCCGTCATGGCGCGACTAAAAGCCGTGGTAGAATATTTCAGTACCAAAACTAATCAGCCTGTTGTGCAGGTTAATACCCCCGAGGAAAAAGATATGACCCCTGAAGAAGTTCAGGCCATCGTTGATAAGGCAGTGGGCGCAGCAGTTGATGCAGTGAACCTCAAGCTGAACTCTTCAGAGGCTCAAGTAAAGTCGTTGCAAGAAGCATTGCAGGCTAACTCCGACTCGCTGCTGAAAGACAAACGCGCCGCAGTAGCCAAAGTTCACGGCGAAGTTGTTGCGAACGCCTTGAGCGGTGAAGCTCTGGATGCGATGTATGTTGGCGTTCAAACCGCCGCTGGCATCTTGTCTGGCTCCGTTGCAACCAACGCCAAAGACGAGTTCGAAGGCTATAGCTTGAACCAAGCTGATCAGGAGGCCAAATAATGGCTAACGTTATCTGGCGTGGTCCTGTGCATCTCGCACAGCCTGATTCGCGCACTCTGAAGACCGGCGCAAGCATTCTGCCAGGTCTGGCTGTTACCGTGACCGCTGGTGTTTTCCAGTTGGCGGCGACCTCGAAGGTTGACTTCTTCATTATGCACAACCGTGCATACATTGGCGAAACCGTCGATACCGCGATCCCTTCCGGCGAAACCGGCGAGGCGTACAAGCCAGTTGCTCAGTACGAGTTCCAAGGTCGGATGGCAGCAGCTACCTACGCTCCTGGCGCACTGCTCAGCATCGTAACCGGCCAGTTCAAAGCCGCAGTAACTGGTGAAGTTGCCGTAGCCGTGTTTGACGAAGCTGCCTCCCGCGCAGTCGGTGCGAACGCCTTGGGCGACATTCGCATTCTCGCTAACTCTTTCGTGGTGCCTGCATAATGCCTATTCTGACTTTTAACAAAGAGCAAGAGGCTGCCGTCATTGGCAAGCGTCGCGCTCACAACGCCCGTCAAGAGCGCCTCGCACGAGATAGCGAAGGCGAGATGATCGGTAACGCCTACACCATCCCTCGTGATGCTTGGGCTACCTACGACAACGACCTGATCACCTTGCAGCGTGCGCAGCTTGGCGTGTTCAGTGACTTGGCCAGCCTGCAAAAGAACGTGCCCATTGGCAAGGTGCTGCAATACTTCTCCAAGGTCGGCGATCAGGGTGAAGTGAACAGCTCGATTGATGGCCGTAGCCGTGCGAAAGCAGACGCTCCAGTCATCGATTACGAAGGCACCCCGCTGCCGATCTACGACACCACCTTTACTTTCGGCTGGCGCGATGTTGAGGCTGCTCGTCAAGACGGTGGCTGGCAGTATCTGGACGCCGCTACTCGCGACAACGGCAACCGCCGCATCGTCGAGAAGCTGGAAGACTTGGTGATCAACGGTGACACCAAGTTCAACGTGGCCGGCAACCAGATCTACGGCATTCGCACCGCGCCAAGCCGCGCTACCGGTAACTTTGGTAACGTCGATCTGGTAACCGCTACCGGCGCTCAGTGGGTTGAAGCGATCAAGCGCGTTCTTCTCGGCCTGCAAGCCAAGAACTTCTACGGCGGCGCGACCATCTACCTGAACTACGGTGACTGGTTCGCTGCATCGGTTAACGACTACGTGACTGCCGCACCTCAGAACACCATCCTGGCTCGCCTGATGGCAATTCCTGGCGTTGTATCCATCGTTCCATCAACCGCTGTTCCAGTGAACGAAATCCTCGCCGTTGTGAAAGAGCGTCGAGTGCTTGAAATCCTGACTGCGATGCCTGTTACCACCATGCCGATTGAACGTAAAAACTTCACCGACGAGTACAGCTTCCAGATCATGACCGCAGTAGCGCCGCAGTTCAAGCGCGACATGGCTGGCAACAGTGGCGTAGCGCAGTTTGTAAAAGGCGCTTAACGCTCAGATGTAAAATAGGGGCCTTAAGTGGCCCCTTTTTATTTAGGTGAAAAAATGAAAGAATTTGAAATTACGGAACGCGGTTTTTTGATTGACGGCGTAGAGCAGGCAATTGGCTCTAGGCACAAGTTCGAATCTATGCCTGCTATCTTGGTTAACAAAGCAAAAGAGGTTACCGCCTCTGAGCTGACGCTTGAGGTATCCACGCCAAGACGCGGCAGACCTCCAAAGGAATAAATCAAAAGAGGGCTTCGGCTCTCTTTTTTATGCGCTCAACAATGTCGTGATCGTAACGGAACCATTCGCTAGCGCCATTAAATCCGCTGAGTTCGCAACTCATCAGCTCGCGGTGATAGCTTGACTCGTCATCCTTTACATACCTACCCTTCCCGCAGTAATGGGCGATCAGCTCGAAGTCAAAAGGCGTACATGACGCCAGAGAAACCATCCGCTGCTGGATATCCTTTGTGACTCCTACCTTTATCATCGACCTGCATTCAGAAGAAAGCACGTATAAATGCGCCCCTGAATTTACATTGAAACCATTCCTTGCGCATGACTGGCATCCGTACCCATTGAGGTGATTTGATGCGATCTGCTCAAATACACCATGCTCCTTGCAGATGATTTTCACCTTTATTCCAGATCTGGTGAAGCTTGTCAGGTCGTAAGAATATGTGTCGCCGTGAATCTGTTTTGCCTTTTCTATGTATACAGACGTGTCGTATGACTTTGCCTGAGCTGCTTTGGCTATTCCGCATCTCCTGCACCCGATCTTACTAAACAGGTGGCAGTCTGGAGTCTGCTCAAACCACCCGTGTATTGAGCAGCGAATGCGCATAGGCTTGTTTGTCATGGCATAAGACGACATGTCGTATTCGTACTTATCGCCATGCTTGCGCTTGAATCTTTCGATCATTGTGTCGATGCCTATCGCCTTTGTTGCGCCCTGGGCGATTGCGCCGCACAGCTTGCAGCCCTGCGCGGAGGATATGTGCTTGTTTGGCGTCTGCATGAACGATCCATGCTCTCTGCATATGATCTCAACTTTGTTGATGGCTCTGGTATAAATGACCCTTGAATAGTCGTACCTGTCGCCATGAACAGCCTTTGCGTCTGCGAGGAATTGTTCTGTAGTCTTTCTATCTGCCATATCCGGCGTCTCCTTTTTATCTAGAATAACATATTCCGTTGTTTCGCAGGCAGAAAAAAGCCCCACTCAAGGGGATTCGTTTCAGATCAGTACAAGCAGAACAATGAGCCATAACATGGTCGTATCCTCGGCTGGTTGGTGGGCTGACTAGAGAAAGCTCAGGACTCGTTCGTATTCTTCGTTAAGGCGTTTTGCTTCTTCCTGCGCCTCTGCTTCGTCGTCAAAGCTATCGATCAGCATCTTGTCGCTCACGATGTCGAATCGGCCTGCTTGTGGTTTTACGGTGAAGTGCATTTGTTTCTCCTTGGGTTGCCTCGCTTGAACTTTAGAGTAGACAAGGATCCAATCTACTGCAAGTGAAATGTTAAAATGACATCTAAATTTAAGCGAGTTCCGACGAATGGCTATGATCTACGAAATCCCACGCGGCAGTCTCGAAACGGGACCGATGAGTCTAGATTACGACTCGGGGCTGGCGACGATCCAGTATTACAACGCTGGCGGGGTTGAGATTACGCCGACTGGGGTTGCGACGATCTCTGTCAGCCCGACGCTGGCTGGCGAGAATTTCAAGACGGTTTATCCTGAGTCGGCTGGTCAGTGGTCGTTTGAAGGACCATGCGGTCGCCTGCGTATCTCTTTGGCCGGCACGAACGCCGTGACTGCATTCGTTCGCGTGTGGCGTGGCGATGATGCTCGATCCGGAATCCCTGCCGGGGCATTCTCAGGCCTTCGCGCAATCACTACACAGCCGTACACCGAAGCCAACGTAAAGAATGGCGTTCAGTACAACATTCGGGCTGTGTGGCCGCTTCTTGATGTGATCCCTACTGGCACGGCTCGCAAGTTATGGTTCAAGACGAATGCCAAGCCTGTTCTAGCCAAGCTTCGCCAGTTCCAATACCTGGCAGAAGAGATGAAGATTGAACTGTTCATCGGGCCCACTGGTGTGACTGGCGGAACAGATTTGATTGTTCACAACTACAACGGTGTCAGTCCTGTAGCCACTACAGTAGCCGCCAAGAAGAACGTAACGACGACCACCAATGGCACGCAGTTTGATCACGGAGATCCTGAGCACTTCTTTGGCGGCGCTAACGATCCGCAGCGGCAGAACGTTGACTCTATCCCCCTTGGTCGTGAGCGCGTGCTACCGGCGAACTCAGAGTTCCTTGTGGTGATTACCAACACTGGCACAGGAAACGCTCGGGCGCAGTATTTCCTTGATTTTTATGAGGGCACGACTGACCTGCCGCTTTCTTAAATCGTAGGCGTAAAAAAGCCCTCTACATGAGGGCTTTGTTTTAGTTGCAATAGCTTGGAAATTCAACAATCGTCGCTTTGTAGAATCTGCCGCTTACCACTTCCCATATTTCAATTTCTTGACCAACTTCCGCGCCAACAGGAACGTGTGCCAGCTTTCCAGTGCTCATCATTGCGATCATTTTTATTGCCTCGTTGCTCGTTTCGTTAGGCGTAGATTAGTCGCGCCATCCTGAGTCGTCAACCCCTCATGCTAAAATAGGCCAAACTATTTTCAGGTGGCGAAAATGCCTACGCTCGACCAGCTAAAGGAATACTTGACGTCTATCGGCGTTCCATTGCCTCCAGACTTCGTGTTGCAGGCTTGGCTTGATATCGTAGCCATGATTCAGCCGTGCCTTGATGGTGCTGGCTATCCCGCATCCGTTCAGATGATGATTTATCTCTACCTGCTCAGCCTGTACGGCATCGTTTCCGGCGACAAGTACATCAGTTCGCAAACTGCACCGTCCGGAGCTAGTCAGTCATTCCGCTACAACAACCTGCAAGACAAGTATCGCGGTATGCTGAATGCGCTGAACCTGTTGGACACTTCCGGCTGCACTGATTCCGTGGTCCCTGCAATGCCTGGACCTACTGCCGGCCTATGGATATCAACTGGCGGGAAGTGCTGCTAATGATCATCGACGTATGGACTAAAAGCGGATTCCGCCATATGAGCGAGCAGGAGTATGCCGAATTTGTGGCTAAGCCTCCACCAACAACCGAATACCATCAGCGCGGCCTACCTATTCCGCTAGTGTCACTGCCATTCATCCTGTTCTGCGTCTTCATTCTTGGCGTAGGTCTCGGCATGGGGATCGCGTAATGGCCTTCATGTCAGCGTGGTACATGATCGACACCGCAACCGTGTACCCTCGCGTCTCTGAGGGCGACTGGGGCGGCGGCGTAACGTACGGAACCCCGTACACCATCCTTTGCGGACACGAAGGCGTATCGCGGCAATCACGCGACAAGGAAGGCGCTGAGTTCGTCACTCGCGACGTGTACTACACCGGCGACACTCGACCAGCTTACCTAGACCGCATCGCATACGGCGATACCACTGCGCAAACATGGGATGCAGTATCAGCCGCAGAGATCCGCAAAGTCGCTCGTCATGGCATGTCGGCGTTTGGGTATGACGACGAGTACGACTTGGAGACTGTCTAATGCCGGTTCGTGGCCTTAAGGAAGTCAGGCAGCAATTGCGCAAAGTGTTTGGCGATATCTCCGGACCAAAGACCGAGAAAACGCTAACCGAAGTTCTGATTATTGCTGCTGGATACGCGGCGACAATGACACCTATTGACACTTCGAATCTGATTAACAGCCAGTACCGAAAGATCACTGCATACGGAACCAGAGTTGTCGGCGCGATCGGATACACAGCCGCCTACGCAGCAGCAGTCCACGACGCGCCTGGAACTCTCAAAGGAACAAATACTCCGCGCTCTACATCTGATCCATCACGCGGCAACTTTTGGGATCCTGACGGCGAGCCAGAATTCTTGCGCAAAGCCTTCGAAGACTCTGACGCTAGAGCCGATATAGACGCAGCAATCAAGCGCGGGATGAAAGTCTAATGAGCCACACACCAATCAACCTATTCCGCGACTGGCTAGAGGCTTATGTTTCGACGGCTGGCTATACGATTAGTCGCGGGATGTGGGAAGAGGCTGCCACTGGAAGCGCGGGCAAGAAGTTTGTAGCTGTCTGGTCTGATGCTGGGCGGTCTCCTAATGGCGATATCCAATTTCCGCATATTCGCGTAATCGTAACTGGGCGTGCAAATGGTCGCGCGCTTGGAGATGTTGAGCTGGTAGAGTTATTCGCCGAATCGCTCATTGACGCAGCAATTGCCAACTTCTCCACTAGCTGCATGATGCAGATTCGCCCAGTCGGCTCAATCATGGGGCCTTATTACACCGAGACTTCACGCCCGTGGTACGAAATTAACTTCGAGCTGACATGTTAAACTATTGCTTGAAATATACGCTCAGTTGTGGGCGATACTCAACAACCTTATAGGAGGCGCCGAGAATGGCCCTTAACTGTGCAAGTTCTAAATTCGTAGGTAAGAGCGTTCTCGCAGAGTTCGCGCTTGCCTGCGGCGATGTTGATCCGAATACGCTTACATTTTTGCCGCTCGGCGCTGCTCGAAACAAGTCGCTGACCATGAGCGCCGACACTGTTGACGCGACTGCTGACGACTCTGCTGGCAGCTTTCGTGACACGCTGATCACCTATAAGACTTTCGAAGTCTCGGTTGATGGTGTAACCGCTCGCGACGATGGCACAACTGTTAATCAGCAGCTTCTGTTCAACCACTTCGTCACTGATCCGCAACCGTATGTCTGGCTGCGTCTGACTGGCCCGATCAACACCGTAATTGGCTTCTGCGTACTGACCGAGTTCAGCCAAGAATTCCCTTACGACGACATCGCTACCTACTCGATGACCGCAAGTGCTACTTCGCGGCCTGGTGGTTTGGATAGCGTGATTGTGGAAGATACGCCTATAGCCATTACGTCCGTCAACGTCACGCCAGCGACTGCAACGGTAGCTATCGGCAACGTAACCAACCTGGATCACAACATTGTTCCAGCGGCGGCTAATCAGGCCGTTACTTGGTCGTCTGCAACTCCTGCAACCGCTACCGTTAACTCGTCTGGCCGCGTGACTGGTGTTGCTGCTGGTACTGTGACCATCACGGCAACGTCGGTTACTGATCCAAGCAAAACCGACACCTGCGTCGTTACTGTTACCGTGTAACTTTGCAGAAATGAAGAAGCCCCGAAAGGGGCTTTTTTATAGCTCGCGTTTGGCTAGCTTCATGTATTTCTCAGGTTCTAGGCAGGCGAATCGAGGCTCTGCGCCAATCGATCGATTGTAATTGTTGTATGCCTCTGCCTTGTTGTAGCAATCAAGGTCGCTAACAACTGCCTCTCGACTGGTCAGGTCGATGTAATCGCAGCCAACGTCAGAGCATAATCCAAGCACTAGCATAAGAGTGAGCATTTCATTGCCTTGAGTTCGTTTGTATTGGGCGAGTATAGCCTCGCTTCATATTACGTCAAGCGCCGAATGATAGAATAGGTGATATTTCTATGGGCGCTAAAAATGCGAGCTATCACTTCAGTTGGTGAGATCGGTGTCAGCGCCGGGGATCACGACTATCTTTTTCGGCCCAGCCTCGCCGCAATCGACTCGCTAGGGTCTCCAGCAGAGATCGTCGAGAAATTCGCAATCCTGTTCTCCGCGCCTAAATTCAACCCGTTCTTTCCCGTGCCTGCGTATCGCGCATGGGAGCGCGAGGTTATGGCTACTGCGTATGACGTGCTTGTGGCTTGCTGTGAGCAGGATGTGACTCCGCTAATCGGCCATATGGGTAGCAAGTGGCGCTCGTTCGTTCCTGGCGCCATGCCTGCGAATGACATGGTGCATATTGCCCGCGCTCTCATGCGTCACGGCGTAATCGGCGTTAAGCCAGAAGGTAGGCCGACTCAGAAGCCTAAAGATGAGTTCGTGCCGGAGTTCAAGCCGCGAGAGTTCGTATCTCAGGCTGTTGCGCATCTCGGCCTATCCAGTGCAGACGCCTGGCAGATGACCATGACTGAATTCTCGGGCGCCATGCAATCCAAGTACGGCAAGCCAGACACTCTGCCACCACCAGAAGAACACGATGAAGCAATGGCTCGTCTAGCAGAAATTAACAGGTTGCGTCAGTATCAGGTGAAAAAATGACTATCAACGCGGGCGCCATACAATACCAGGTTGAGATCGAAACGGCAGATGTCCTGACTGGATCACAGCAAGTAAACAAAAGCCTTGATGGCTTGCAGTCTGGATTCAACAAGACAGACAAGGCTGCTGCTGGATCGTCAAAGAGCATGGGCACGCTCGGCAAGAGCATGTCAGGCGCAAGTGGCGAAGCTTCCAAATTCAGTGGCGCGCTCACCCCCTTGGCTGGCGCAATCGCGGGGATCGTATCGGCACAGGCGCTGATGAACCTGCAAAAGCTCAGCGAGCAGTTCACTCTGCTTGAGTCTCGTGTTAAGCGCCTTTCTGCAAGCGCGGCAGATGCGCGCACAAACTACGCAGCGCTCGTTCAGATCTCGTCTGCTGGCGGCTCTGACTTAACGACCACCATTAAGCTATGGGAGAGCCTGACGGCATCTCTCGTTAGTCTTGGCGTGACAAAGGATCAGGTTCTTAGCCTAACCGACACTCTCCAGAAGATCGGCAAGATTGGCGGATCCAGCGCTGAAGAAATCAGCTCAGCATTGCGTCAGTTTAGCCAGGCGGTTGCTGGCGGAACGCTGCGAGCCGAAGAATTCAACAGCATCATTGAGCAGATGCCAGAGCTTGGCCGCAAGATTGCTGACGGTCTTGGCATTCCTTTCAATGAGCTTCGCCAACAGATGCTTGATGGGAAGTTGACTATTGATCGTGTGCTTCAGGCTATTCAGGATCAGACAGGCAAAGTAAATGCCGAGTTTAAAAACGTTCCGCGCTCTGTTGGCGACGCGAGCAATGCCATTGTTAATGCTATGGGCGTGGCAATCTCTAAGATTGACCAAGCAACCGGAGCATCTCAGCGTCTAGCACGAAGTCTAGATGCTATCGCAAGGGATATACGCGGAGTATCTGGGAATGCAAGCGAGGCGGAAACTCTTGTCGAGCTAGTTAATAAGCGCGCCATCGCAGAGCAGCAGTATGCAACGCAAGTTAAGTTTGGATTAAAAGAAACTGCCGCTGCAACCAAGTCAAGGATCGAAGGCCTCAACGCTGAGATTCAAGCAATCCAAGATCGAAAAGTTGCTCAGCAAAAAGCAGAGAGCGACAAGCTAAAGATCACCACGCCAGAAAACAAAGAGAAGACCGACTCACAGAAGGCGCTCGACAATCTCCAGAAAGAAGCCGAGCTAACTCGCCTCGTCGGCGTAGAGCGCGCCAAAGCCGCTGCCGCCGCTAAACTCGGCCCGAACGCCAAGCCAGAAGAGATCGCACAAGCTCAAAAGCTCGCAGCCGAGATCTACAATCTCGAAAACGCACGCAAGCAAGAAGGCGCAACAAATAAGAAAGAGAAATCCGAAGCAGAGAAGCTAGCCACCAAAACAGCCAGCGAAGAGAGGCGCGGCATTGAGCAAAACATAGAGGTATACGCCAAGCTCGGAGCTGAACTTGCGGCTGTCGGCCAGAATGCGCGTGACGTAGCTATGCAGCAGGCGGAGATGAGCCTGAATAAATTCGCCACACCTGAGCAAGTTGCGCAGGTTCGCGAGATGGCAGGTGCGCTGTATGACTTGAATCAGGCGCAGGCTAACAAGGAGCTATTGGGTCAGGTAGATCCAGCAGCAGGAGCGCAACAAGGCCTAGAGAAGCAACTTAAGGACCTGGACACCCTGAAGCAAGCCAAGATGCTTAGCGATCAGGACTACCTTACTTTCAAGGAACAAGCCGAAACCGAATACAACGCCCGCATGATGGAGATCGAGACTCAGCGTTTCGCCGCTCAGTCTGCTGGCAATCAGGCGCTGATCGACGGTCTTGACGCTCTCGGTCAAGCTGGCACGCAAGCATTCGCTGGCCTTCTGTCTGGCACCATGAGTCTGCAAGACGCGCTCGGCAATATCGCGAATACCGTACTGAATGCCGTTATCGGTTCGTTCGTTCAAGCTGGTATTGAGTGGGTTAAGCAGCAGATCGTGATGGCGTCTGTAGGCCAGGCTACAGCCGCTGCTGCCACCGCCGCATCCGTTGGTCAGGCCGCTATCGTGTCCGCTGCATGGGCGCCTGCTGCTGCGTTCTCTGCGCTTGCTTCGTTCGGCGCCAACGCCGCTCCAGCTGCTGCTGCACTTTCGACCACTACTGCGCTCGCATCAGGTCTATCCATTGCTGGCGGTCGCGCTCTTGGCGGCCCCGTCCAAGCAGGCGGCATGTACCGAGTAAACGAGACCGGAGCCCCCGAGATCTTCAATGCCGCGAATGGCAGGCAGTACATGATGCCGAACAGTCGCGGAGACGTGGTTAGCAATAAGGATGCGACTTCTGGTGGTGGCGGTGCAGCAGCCCCAATCGTCAACGTAAACAACTACGGAAACGACAAGGCAACTGCAAGCGCCAAGTTCAGCGAGGCTGATCGCAAGTGGGTAGTTGACGTAATTGTCGGTGATATGATGGGAGATGGCAGAACTGGCCGAGCAACTAACCAACTGACCGGCACGCGGAGACAAGGAACTTGAGTACTCTAATCGAACGAGTATACGCATCGGCTGGGCCTGAATGCATTATCGACACCATTGAGCTGACCTGCGATGCGTGGGCTGAGTCGATCTACATTGTCAAAGGTTTCGATGACATGACATTGGGCCTTGATGGTTCAGTATTCAAGACATTCATGGCCGCACCAATCGCAATCGCGTTACCAAAGAAAAACAATCAAGGCAGCCAGTCGCTTAACTTCGCGATTGATAACGTCACGGGTGAGGCTCAGCGGCTAATCGATCAGGCGATTGAGAGTGAAAAGCGGATTCGGCTTACATTCCGCCGCTACTTGGACTCCGATCTTACGCAGCCTTCTGAGAATCCGTTTTATGCGACGGTGCTTGGGGGGAATGTAACGGGGACTACTGTGCAGATTGAGGCGGGGTTTCAGGATATTCTTAACATGGCATGGCCGCGCAAGTTGTACACAACTGAGTTCGCACCAGGCCTTGCCTATTTATGAGTAGCTGGATTACGCACTATCTATCCGCTACATATGAAGACGGCGCCAGAGGTCCAGACAAATATGATTGCTACGGACTCTGCCGCGAAGTTCGCCACGAGAGATGCGGCAAGAGACTGCTACCTTCTTTCGGCACAATCCGCAACACCCAGCCAAAAGAATTCACCCGCGCCTATCAACAAGAATCAGCCGCAATGGAAGAGTGCGCGCCAGAAGATGGTGCAATCGCTGCCGTCTTCCGTGGCCCATTGTGCATCCATGTCGCTGTTATAATTGAACTAGAAAATGGACTGCACGCGCTTGAGATAAACCCAAAGAAGGGTGCCCGCCTGCTGAGAGTCCACGATTTTGAATCCCAATACCTAAGAGTGATTTATTACCGTGACCGTTAGAGTATTCGGATCAAAGTTGAATGATGAGCCTAGCGAGGAATACTCGGTAGGCGGTATGTCTGTGAGTGATTGGTTGTCGGCGAATGTTCCTAGCTATTCGGACATGGAAGTTCACCCGATCAGTGTTTCGCTAAACGGTTCGTTGTTGCCTTCTGATGAATGGGCGCTAACCGTATTCTCTGATCGCGATGTAGTTGATATCGTCATTGAGCCGAAAGGTACTGAACTGTTCTTCGGCGCGCTGTTCCTGGTCGCAATCAAGACCCTGACGCCAAAGATTCCCAAGGCGAACCAGACCGCGCAAAATGGCGAGGGGATTAACGAGGCGTCGATCAAAGGCAACAAGATCAAGATCAATTCGCCGGTTCGCGAGATTGCTGGTCGTCGCAAGGTCTACCCTGACTACCTTCTGCCGCCGCGTCGTTATTTCGCTAGCCCTCGTGAGCAGCGCGTTGAAATGCTGCTGTGCGTCGGCGTTGGCGAGCACGACATTCCTGCTGACCGGATTTTGATTGGTGATACTCCCGCTATCTCTCTTGGCGCAGATGTCTCCTACAACATCTATGATCCTGGGGCTGACATTTCTGCCGATCCCGCACATCTTTGGTGGAATGATGTAACTGAGGTGGGTAGCAGCTCTAACGGCGCCTCGGGTCTAGAATTAACAATCGCCAATGCCCTGACGCCAAGTTTTATTGCTGCGTCTATGCAGTTCAACGCATTCAATATCAACATTCCAGTTGGGCAGGGATCGTTCCCATCTGACTGGTCTAGCGGCCTATTGATTCGCGCAATCATCCCGTACCAGTACGAGTTCATTGATGGCGGCGCTGGTCGAGACATTATTCGCGGATTCAACCTTGAGATGCTGGCGCCATCCATTGGCGATAACATCGAAATATCAGGCGTAAACGGCGGCCTGTATGTAGTTAACAGCTATACGCCATCGGCAGGCCCGACGCCTCCTGAGATGACGCTTAACTTCGTTGGCGGATCTCCTGTTACCGCTCTGACGCTCGGCACAATCGCAACCTGCATCGGCCATGTAGGCCTTCGGTATCGCATCACCGTATTCAGCGAGCCGCAGCTAACCGTAGAGCGTCTTACATCTTCTGGCTCGACCGATACAGGATTCCCCGGCTTCACGTTCCTGTCAACCACGGCAGCAACCATCTCACTTGATCAGTCCAGTCTTCAGGGCGGCTATCGTGGTCCGTTTGCCCTGTGCCCTTCAGGCGAGAAATCCTATTCAATTGAGTGGGACGTGTTTTTTCCGGGCGGGCTGATTGGCATAGGAAAAAAGAACGGCGAACGCTATGCGATCCCATCTACTCACTACTTCGAATGGCGAGATATGGATGTTGCCGGAGCGTGGACGGTTGAAGGAAGAGGAATAACAAACGCATCGCTTGATGCAGTCGGCTACACATTCAGGATTGATCTTCCATACCCGATGCGCGCAGAAGCCAGGATGAGGCGAGGCCCTTCAACGTCTGATGAATGGCAGGATTCGATTGTCTGGTATGGGTGCAGAACCTTGCTCTCATCGCCCGCCTCATACGACGGCGTGACAGTTATGTCGATGAATGCTCGTGGCGGTGATCGGCTGTCCGCTCAGTCTGAATCAATGGTGTCTGTTGAGGCTACTCGCAAGCTTCCTGTTCGTGTCGGAGGTGTTTGGCAGCCGCCACAACCTACACGAGATATCGCCCCATTCTTTGCCTATGTCGCAAAGTCTGTAGGATACACGGACGCAGAAATTGACTACGCAGAGCTTGATCGCTTAGATACGGTCTGGAAAGCACGCGGCGACCACTACGATCAAGCGACCAACACGAACGGCACGGCTAAAGGCGTCATAAACGACGCACTGGGCTGTGGATTCAGCGAGCTTACCGTTGACCGTGGATTGCTGCGTCCTGCCCGTGACGAGCCTCGTATTGCGTTTGAAAGCATGTACACGCCTCAGAACATGACTCGCGGCCTTGAACGGGACTTTACGGCTGTTCGGCCTGATGACTATGACGGCGTTGATGTTGAATACACTGACGGCGTTTCGTGGCAAGTTGAAACGGTTGAATGCCGCCTGCCGGGTGACGCTGGCATTCGGGTGCAAAAGGTCAAGGCAGAAGGTTGCACTAACCGCACGAAAGCATGGCGTATTGGCATGCGGCAACGTCGCGCCTTGAAATATCGCCGCTGGGAATACAATTGGGCTACTGAGCTGGACGCGCTGAATAGCAGATATCTGAGCTACGTTCAAGTTGCCGACGATGTTCCAGGATATGCGCAGTCAGCACAGATGGTTTCGTACGATGCCGGTGTTATCGAATCGTCCGAGGCTTTCGATTGGTCAGATGCCGGCCCGCATTATCTGTATGTGCGTCGCGAAGATGGATCTAGTTCCGGCCCGTACATCGCGACGTATGTAGATGACTTCCATCTGTCGATCTCTGGATTAGACTTCCCTCCAGATACTTCACTGGATCGTGAGCCGCCACACCTTTTATTTGGAATTGGATATAAGGTACTGATTACCTCAATCTCTCCAAATGGCACCGACTCCGCTAACGTAGAGGCGATGGCGTATAATGAGTTGGTATATGCATCGGACGACCAATCGCCGCCATGATTAATTATCCAGAGTCATTGCCGCGTGGATTACATAACGGCAGAACCTACCAAACAGTAAGCCCGATAAAGCGATCAGATCTCGCTAGCGGGCGCGCTCGTCAACGCAGGAACTTCACCAGCGTTCCAACGATGGCGCAGATTAGTTGGATATTCAACTCTGCGCAGGCTCAGTCATTCGAGGCATGGTGGCGCGATCAGTTAATCGATGGCTCGCAGTGGTTCGAGTGCCCGCTTGAAACTCCGCTTGGATATCAGGATTACACGGCACGATTCACCGACATCTACTCAGGTCCAAATCGCCTTGGTCCGCTGCTCTGGTCATTCAGCGCTGAACTTGAATTGCGCGAACGCCCAATCCTGCCTAAAGACTGGGGCCTGATTCCAGACTTCGTTGCCGAACAAGCAATCTTCGACATCGCCATGAACGACAAATGGCCTCTAAATCCATGGCAGGTATACATTCTTCAAACCGATCAAGCAATTAATCAGGAGTGGCCGACGCCATGAGTTTCTACAATACTGGTAACCCGGTTCCTTCTATTGATCCTCGGGATTTGGATGATAACGCTAAGCATGTTGATGAGCTTGTAAATAGTACACTTCCTACTTTTACGGATCGTCTTGGGGTTGAGCGCCGGACACTTGCAGGCATCGAGGCGGACGCTGATGCGATTGTTTTGCGGGATGAACTTGCTGACAGCATAGACCCAAATAATGGAGCATCTCTAGTTGCGGCCCCTGGCGCTGGGAATGTTGCACAATCTCTTAGCATGGTATCAGTTGCGCAGTTCGGCGCAGATGGCGCCGGGATTGAAACCTCAGCACTTACGTCGGCCTGCGCCCAAGCAGTAGCACAGGGAAACCGCCGAGTATTCATCCCGTTCCAGTCCTTCACGGTAGCGAACGACACAGACTGCCAAGGCTGTGAGCTTTTCGGCGTCGACACCGATTTTACTGGACGCCTGCTGAACCATGCAGGGCTACACAACATCAAGGTCATGGGTCATAACCAAAGCGATCAAACATTGATGCCCTCACCGCGCATCGACTCTGTTCCAAAACTGCTTTGGCGCAATACTGCGACGCTAGATTACTGCATCGTACAAAAACGAAATGGCGGATATTTGTTAGAAGGTTTCGTTAAGGATTCGACGACAACTAGCGAAAGTCTGGCGACCACTACTTCGGAAGCTACACGGCGCAGGCTATCCGAGGTTCTTAACGCAGTATGGGCAGGCGTCTATCTCAAGACGGCTACGCTTGAAAGCGGAACATGGACCGCTGCCACTGTATCCAATCCAGTTAACGTGATCCCTGCGTATACAACCGGTCGCGCGCTGAACAGTCGATTCACAACAGTAAACGGCGCCTACGCTGAATTCAGCGTACTGCCGAAAGACGGCATTATTCAATTTGCATTACTTACCGGCACTAGCTCTACGGCGACGGCTACAGTTGCGGTCAACGGCACAACCGTTGCCACAATTGCCCCGGTTGCCGGTGTTTCAAATACGATTAAAATTTATTCGATCACGGCTAATGGTTTGCCGGATACGCAAGCCGTCACAGTACGACTGACACATACGGGGACGGCAGGAACACGTCTGCAAATTATCGGTTTCAATTTCTATGAGCTGAAGGACTGGCGCGGGCAAGCCAATGACGATTTCGCGTATTTCCGTAACTCCGCATATGCGGACTACCTCACACAATCATCGGCAAATGACGCAGTAATTCGTGAGTATGTCAGTAACAAGTATGGCATTAGCTATCATGGCGGCGAAACGAATATCGTGTCTGACTGGAAGTCTGCCGGAGCCGTGGCAGCACCGTCGGTTGGGGCCTTCGTTGTTGCGAATGATCTGAAGCTTGTGAATAGCGCTGACGTTAGCTGGGCGGCCTTCGGTGGCGGTAGCATCCATATTGATGCTACCTGGTATCCAAGCGCTGGCGGTGTTTCGCATTCCGCGCAGATCAGCGGCGACGTGGTGGTTAAGGAGATTTACAGCCACATGTTCGGCTGTCCGGAATCGTTTACGGATGTTGTGTCGCCGGTACGCATCGACCTGGCTGCTGCGGCTGATGGCAGTCGCAATACCTTGGGGCGTACCAGTCAAGTAATTATGCGCAACCCAGCGACTGGGCAGCGAATTATTGCCGATATGACGCTCTATGACCGTGAGCAAAATCAGTATGGTGGCACCCACGTTTGGAAGGTGATTGGTAGTTACCTGAAGATGTATTACGGTCGGTGCTTGGGCGGGAAAATGCGAATTACTAACTTGGCAATCGTCAGCAATTATCTTTTTGAGTCATGACATACCACCCTGTTAGACTTCGGAAAACCTTTAAAACCAGAGAGCCAAAATGACCAACACTTACAACACGCTGAATCCACTAGGCTCTGTGTCGGCCAAAGATCTATCTGACAACGCCTCGAATTTTGACGAGGCGATGAACTCGCCTAGTCCGAGTTTCTACGACCGATTCTTAAAGCGTCGTGAAACTTGGGCCGGCATGGAGAAGATGGTTGCTGATTTCCTTGAAGCTATGGGTTTCGAGGCGACACATCTTCAGTATGTGGATGGCACGCCGCTAACCGTGCTGCGCCCGACCCAGCTAATTGATCGCGCAGGTTCGGTATACAAGGTTAAGCAGCCAGCGACATTCCCAGTTAACCTGACTGGCACCTGGGCGACCGATCAATTACTGCTAGTCGATGTTGGTGATGCCGCATTGCGCGCTGATCTTGCGAATAGCGCTGATCAGTCCAAGGGCGCTTCGATGGTTGGCCGCTCTTCCGTCTCTGTCGAGTCGGTTGACGCCTTGCTAGATGCGGCACAGGTTTCCAGTCAGACCATTTTGGTAAAAGGATTTCTTCCTGCAACAATCGTCGGCGGCGGAGCATTTCGCTGGAACTCGGGGCGCCTAAAGTCAGAGCACAATGGTGGCACTGTTATCAGCCCTACCGTACCGTGGAACGGCTTAACCGGTGCGCCACTTGCTGCTTTCTTGGATGGCACGGGCGAAACCTTGCCGGCTGGCGCAGGCTGCTGGGAACGCCTCGGCGTAACTGGCCGAGTAGACCCCGAATGGTTCGGCGCAGTCGGCGATTACGATTTCGGCACCTTCAGCGGTACAGATAACGTCGTGCCATTCCAGCACGCAGCCGAAGCATTGAAAGCAAAAGGTGGGATTCTTGAGGTTGGCAGCGGTCGATTCTATCTGAGCGATCAGGTAGAGTTCAGCCTTCCAATTGCAATTGATGACTTCTACCGAGTATCAGTGATTGGCAATGGGTCGGCGGCTTCGGAGCTCGTAATCGGCGGCTCGGTTGGGTTCAGATTCACCGGCGGCACTTCTTCTGGAGTGCATAGCTACCAGAACGTTGAACGAATCGGCATGCGGGCTGTCGGAGGAATTCGAGTTCATACCGCTATTGCTGGTGACAATCTTTCATACTTGACTTTTGATCGACTGCGCATTGAAAACTTTGAATACGCCTTCAACCTGACAGACATCCTCTCAAGTACGTGGCGAGATTCTGTTGTCCGTGGTAATAGGTTCGGCATAAATGCGTCACGTACTAACTTTTCAAGCCCTAACGCTATTAGCGTCGAAAACAGCTATTTCAGCGCCAACAGCGCCGTAGCTATAGTTCTAGGCAGTCCTTCTGTTTTCAACATCTCTGGCGGTTCAATGGAAGGTAACGGGCTCGACACCGGGGAAGTGACACGAGGCGGGATAGTTATGTTCGACCCCGGCGCAGAGGGATCGACCGGGATATGTTCTACAGGTGTTTACTATGAAGGTAACGCCGGAACCGCTGATTTTTTCAGCTCTTCCACCGGTTCGGGCGGACAAGTCTCCTTCAGCTTCCAGGGAAATTCCTTTAACCGACTTGATGCGACTCTGCATACAATTAACAACATCCGAATCGATGGTGATTCTAAATTCTCGGTAGGCCTTGCTGGCAACGGGTTTAAAGAGTTCTTGTCTTACTCGCCTAGCGCTGCTAGAAAGTATGTTCAGATCAACCCAGCGGCAGCGGCAGATGCTGAGATTCTTGACGGTGGAAACTTCTACTCGTCTAATCTGGAGACTCCTGTTTTCCCTGGTCGATTCGTTGGCAGAAAGTCTAGTGCCGCCGCGTATGTTCGTTTCGACGGATCTGGCGGTGGTGCGACTATCACTGATAGCTACAACACTCTTTCGGTTACACGCCTTGGCGTTGGCACGTACAGATTCGCCTATTCAGGGTTGATGCCTAACGTAGTGAATACCTATTCATGGTGTAAGACCGGACCCGGTTTTGCCTACCCTATCTCGGAGACGACTGCTTACGTGGATTTCGTGTTCACGGATATAGCCGGGACGCCGCATGATGTAAGCGGGTGCCAGATCACGGTGCACGGAGCGTAAATAAAACCCCGCCTAATCAGCGGGGTTTGTTTTAGTGGATGGTTGGGCCGCTTGGAAATAATTCAGGCGCGTCTCCTTCGTATAACAATTCGGCCACCATCACGTAATGCTCAGTTTCTTTGCATGGTTCCATATGTATATTGAATCCCTGCATCGCCAGATCGGTTACAAGACTAGAAATCAAGTCTTCGGTAGGTATGAATTTTACTTTGATTCGTTGGCTCATTTAATCTCTCCAGTGATCTTCTGTAGTCCATGACATTCATTGCAAAACAGGTAGCCGTAACTGCGTAGAAAGATAGCGCCAGTATCACTTAGCTCGTGCTTGCAGTTGCAGGCTTTCTCTGAGAACTCTAAGCTCTTCGCGCATCTCGACAACTCCGGCCAAGAACATGTTTTTTTCTGGTCCGTTTGGATATGGTGATTCACTCTTTCCCTCCAGATAGGCGACTTTGCCCTCTAGGTAATATCTGTTTGAAAGTGCCTTATGTTGCATAACTCTACCGCTCTCTTAATAGTCTTGTCTGCCGCGCCAATCTCAAGGCTAATTGCGCGCCATGAGTATCCGGCCTTGTGCATTTCTGAAGCCTTTTCAACCTGATCAGAAGTTAGCCTTGTGCCACCGATTCTATACGGTATGTATCCGCTGGCCCTGAGCAACTTGCCTACGTAGCTGCAACTAACTCCCAAGGCTCTTGCAATCGACTTGATTGGCCTGCCCTGGATGTAGAGTTCTAGCGCTGTCAAGTATTCAGCTCCTTGACCTTGTCGAGGCAGGCGCGGGCTTGCCATCCGGCCCATTGGACAGATCCTAGATCGCGAAAGGCCTTAGCCGCGTCCGGATACCCCATCCTCACGAGGGATGCAATCTGCTCCTTGCGCCAGTCTTCGAATGCTGCGTTTTCATTGATGGACGATACCGGCGCGGGCTGCGAGGCGTAGACCGGCCGCCATTCAAACCGGCCATTCGGCTCATCGCCGCCAGTATTTGAAATTATGATTTCCTGATCCCAGTCGATTTCTCCATCCTTGTAAAGAACATATGCCACCGGCTCCCCCTGCCCACCCTTCAGCCGCTCGATTTCCGCCTGGAGTTGGCCGTTCTCATTGCGCAATAGATAATGATCGTGGCCGGTATGTTCAAGCTCAGCACGCAGCTCTGCTTGCTTTTCGATTGCCGCTTTGTAGGCAATGGCATCATTCTTTTCTTCGCGCTGAAGCCGCTCGATTTCTGTGCGCCGCTCAAAGTCCAGATTGAGCGCGTTGCTCAGCTTCGTTTCAAGCTGGGCGATGGTGGCTTGCAGTTCGGCGAGTTCGGGCGGGGCGGAGAACTCCTTGTATGCAACCCACAGGCCTTGCACATATTCATTCGCATAACCTTCACGGTCGTCACCCCGCTCAAGCCAGTGCCCGTCTAAAAAGCCAAGGACTGGATGCTCTATTGCCAAAACCCATTTCTGGAAACGCTCGCGCTTGCCTTCCGACTTGCGCTCGACGACAGGGGCGGCGAGTAGGGCGACAGCCTCTCGGATTGTGTTGCGGTCCTTCATGAATGTCAG
>RCUP01000242.1_pt1 | contig 48488 bp, 47 predicted proteins | sample 2166341 | NCBI WGS metagenome assembly RCUP01 (sample SAMN09932325, study PRJNA488358) | compost metagenome | isolation source: compost soil in succinonitrile-enriched | place: Germany: Experimental Botanical Garden | reverse complement strand
CGCTGGACGCGCGCGCGCGCGACATCTTCCGCCGCATCGTCGAGACCTATCTGGAGACTGGCGAGCCGGTCGGGTCGCGCACTATCTCGCGCGGCGGGCTGGCCCTGTCGCCGGCCTCGATCCGCAACACCATGCATGACCTGACGCTGGCGGGCCTGCTGGCCTCGCCGCATGCCTCGGCGGGCCGGGTGCCGACCCATGCGGGCCTGCGGCTGTTCGTCGACGGCCTCTTGGAAGTCGGGGACATCGGTCAGGACGAGCGGCGCGAGATCGACGCCCGTCTGGCGGGCAAGGGCCGAAACTTCGAAGAGGCGCTGGACGCCGCCAGCAATCTTCTGTCCGGCCTGGCCGGCGGGGCGGGCATCGTCGCTAGCCCGGTGCGGGACGCGGGGGTCAAGCACGTCGAGTTCGTGGCCTTGGGTCATGATCAGGCCCTGGCGGTCTTGGTCGGGGACGACGGCACGGTCGAGAACCGCCTCATGCCCCTGTCGGCGGGGGTGACGCCCTCGACCCTGAGCGAGGCCTCCAACTTCCTCAACGCCCGGCTGAAAGGCCGGCCCCTGGCCGAGGCGCGCACCGAGATGAGCGCCGAACTGGACGCCGCCCGGCGCGAACTGGACGCCGCCGCCGCCCGTCTGGTCGAGGACGGTCTGGCCGCCTGGTCCGGCGGGGGCGAGCGCGACCGGGCCCTGATCGTGCGGGGGCGGGCCAACCTGCTGCAGGACGCCCAGGCCGTCGAGGATCTGGAGCGGGTCCGCGTCCTGTTCGACGATCTGGAGCAGAAGGAACAGCTGATCGGCCTGCTCGACGGCGTCGGGGCGGCCCAGGGCGTGCGCATCTTCATCGGCGCGGAAACGCGACTGTTTTCGCTTTCGGGTTCCGCCGTGATCGCGGCGCCCTATATGACGGGTCGGCAGCGGATGCTGGGCGCCATCGGCGTCATCGGCCCTGCAAGACTGAACTATGCCCGTGTCATACCGTTGGTGGACTATACCGCCCGGGTGCTGGGCCGGATTCTGGACGGACAAGAGACGTGAACGACATCAACGACGAGACCCGGGACCAACTCGAGCAGGACATGGGAGAAGCCGCCATCGACGCCGCAGCCGAAGGCGCGGACGACGGCGACATGGCCGTGGTCGACGCCCTGATCGCCGAGCGCGACCAGTGGAAGGACCGCGCCCTGCGCGCCGTGGCCGACGCCGAGAACATCAAGCGCCGCGCCGAGACCCAGGCCAACGACGCCCGCGCCTACGCCATCCAGCGCTTCGCCAAGGACCTGCTGAGCGTGGCCGACACCCTGGAACGCGGCCTTCTGTCGGCGCCCAAGGTGCTGGAAACGGCCGAGGCCGACAGCGCCGCCGCCGCCATGGTCACCGGCCTGGAGCTGACGCAGAAGTCCCTGTTGTCGGCCTTTGAATCCAACGGTCTGACCCGCGTCGCGCCCCAGCCGGGCGAGGCCTTCGATCCCCACCTGCATCAGGCCGTGATGGAACAACCCTCGGACAGCGTGCCGGGCGGCACGGTGATCCAGACCCTGCAACCGGGCTACGCTCTGTTCGGCCGCACCGTCCGCGCCGCCATGGTGGCGGTCGCCGCCAAGGGTTCGGGCCCGGCGGGCGGCGGCTATGCCGAAGCTAATACGACCGGCGGGAATTTCGACGCCAAGGCGTGAGCCTCGGCTGATTGAGAACTGGAAAGGCCCGGGGCAGACGCTCCGGGCCTTTTTGTTGAGCCGAGCCCTCCCCCTCGAGGGGGAGGGTTGGGTGGGGGTGAGGGCAGGCCGTTTCCGGTGAAGCCTCGGGGGACGCAGTCCGCGCCTCGTGCGCGCTTTCCTTCATGCCCAGCGGCTCCACCCCCATCCCGACCCTTCCCCCCTCGAGGGGGGAAGGGAGCTATTTCAGCTTCTGCTCGAAAAACGCCAGCAGCCGTCGCCACCCGTCCTTCGCATCCGCCTCGCGGTAGCTGGCGCGATAGTCGGCGTGGAAGCCGTGTGGGGCGTCGGGATAGACCACGATCTCGCTGCCGGTCTTTCCAGCGGCGGCCAGGGCCGCGCGCATGACCTCGACGCTGGCGACCGGAATGCCGCCGTCCTGTCCGCCGTAGAGGCCCAGCACCGGGGTCTTGAGGTCAGCGGCCAGGTCGACCGGCCAGGGGCGGCCCGCTGTCGCCTGGGCCTCAGTGGCGTTGGCGGCGGGGGCCAGGCGGCCGTACCAGGCGACTCCGGCGTTCAAGGCGCTGAAGCGGGCGCAGGCCTGCCACACCACCTTGCCGCCCCAGCAGAAGCCGGTGATGCCGACCTTGTCCGACCGGGCCCAGGATTGCAGGCCGATCCATTCCAGGGTCGCGCCGACGTCGCCCATGACCTGCTCGTATCCGGCGGCGGCGACGATGGTCATGATGGCTTGCATGTCGCTGAGCGGGGCGGGGTCGGCCTGGCGCACGAAGAAGGCCGGGGCGACGGCGGCGTAGCCGGCCTTGGCCAGGCGGCGGCAGATGTCGCGAACGTATTCGTGCACGCCGAAGATCTCGGACACGACGATGACGGCAGGGAAGGGACCGTCGCCCTCGGGCCGGGCCAGATAAGCGGGCAGTTCGAAACCGTCCGGCGCGGGATAGGAGACGGTGTGGGCGATCAGGCCGGCGCTGTCAGTGGTCACGGGGCTGGCCGACTGGCTGAGGGCGGCGGGGGCGTAGGCGGCGAACATCAGGCCGCCCGCCGTGGCCAGGCCCAGGCTGCGGCGGCTGGGGGCGATCTGGTCGGGGCTCAGGCCTTCGGGCCGGGTGATCAGGGTCATCGCGGGTCTCCGGTGCGGCTTCAGGTGCGGGACTGTGACCCGGCTTTGACGCCGCCGTCGAGTCCCGATCAGAGCGCCCCCGCTCAGCGCGCTCGTCGCAGGGTCAGATTGATCCGCCCGCCGCCGGGGACCAGTTGCGATGACCCGGCCAGCAGCCGATCGATTCCGTGCCGCGCCAGCCGAGCCGGACCGGTCAGGGCGCAGACGTCGCCTGAGGCCAGCTTCAAGCTCTGGGTCCGACCGCCCTCGGCCGGACCGATGCGGAACACCGCCGTATCGCCCAGCGACACCGACAGGACCGGGGCGGTCAGGTCGGCCTCGTCGCGATCCTGATGCAGGCCCATCTTCGCCTCACCCCGATAGAAGTTGACCAGACAGGCGTCGGGCGGAACGGGCCAGCCGGTCAGGGCGTCCCACAGGTCGAGCAGGGTCTGCGGCATGGCCGGCCAGGCTTGGCCGGTGACAGGATGGGTCGGCTGATAGCGATAGCCCGCCCGGTCCGAGACCCAGGCCAGCGGCCCCAGCCCCGTCATCTCGACCGAGAAGGGCCGACCGCCCGGCGTCATCGGGCGATAGAAGGGGGCCGTTTCAGCTGCCGTCAGCACCTGATCCAGCAGGGCCTTCTGCGCCGTCCCGTCCAGCGCGCCGGGCCACAGGCGAAAGCCGGGCAGGCTGGTCGGGGTTTCGCGAAAGACGGGGCGGTTCATGCTCCACATCTAGGACCCTTCTCCCGATGGGAGAAGGTGGCCCGAAGGGCCGGATGAGGGGCGTCGGCGTCCCTCGGCGTCAGCCGTCGCAAGGACCGTCGCCACGGCTTTCGCCGACTGGGGCCGTCGCCCCTCACCCTCCCGCCGCCAGCGGCGGGCCCCTCCCTCTCCCATCGGGAGAGGGTTCATGTGCGGAAACTCCACCGAATCCGTCCCGAACCGCACGAAACCCTTGCAGCCCCTGCGGTCTTTCCCATATCCGGGCCAGTCTGGAAGAAACCCCGAAGTTCCTGGGGCTTTCGACCGCAACCATTCAACCCGCCTGACCGGACGACCGGAACGGCTTTCAGCCCAACTGGGGGCGGTCACGCGCGGCGCTTTTCGAAGGCCGCCGCATCGCCCGCCGCAAGGAGTGAAAAGACAAGCTCATGGCCAAGATTATCGGCATCGACCTCGGCACGACCAACTCGTGCGTCGCCGTCATGGACGGCAAGAACCCCAAGGTCATCGAGAACGCCGAAGGCAACCGCACGACCCCGTCGGTCGTGGCGATCCAGGACAGCGGCGAAGTGCTCGTCGGCCAGCCTGCGCGTCGCCAGGCGGTCACCAACCCGACCAACACCTTCTTCGCCATCAAGCGCCTGATCGGCCGCAATTTCGATGACCCGGTGGTGGCCAAGGACAAGGGCATGGTGCCCTATGAAATCGTCAAGGGTCCGACGGGCGACGCCTGGGTGCGCGCCCACGGCAAGGACTATTCGCCGCAACAGGTTTCGGCCTTCACCCTCGGCAAGATGAAGGAGGCCGCAGAGGCCTACCTCGGCGAGACCGTGACCCAGGCCGTGATCACCGTTCCGGCCTACTTCAACGACGCCCAGCGTCAGGCGACCAAGGACGCCGGCAAGATCGCCGGCCTGGAAGTCCTGCGCATCATCAACGAGCCGACCGCCGCTGCTCTGGCCTATGGCCTGGAGAAGCACGAAGGCCAGAAGATCGCTGTCTATGACCTGGGCGGCGGCACCTTCGACGTCTCGATCCTGGAGATCGGCGACGGCGTCTTCGAGGTGAAGTCGACCAACGGCGACACCTTCCTGGGCGGCGAGGACTTCGACCTGCGTCTGGTCGACTACCTGGCCGACGAGTTCAAGAAGGAGCAGGGCGTCGATCTGCGGACCGACAAGCTGGCCCTGCAGCGCCTGAAGGAAGAAGCCGAGAAGGCCAAGAAGGAGCTGTCCTCGACGGCTCAGTACGAGGTCAACCTGCCGTTCATCACCATGAACGCCTCGGGCCCGCTGCACCTGAACATCAAGCTGTCGCGCGCCAAGCTGGAAGCCCTGGTCGACGACCTGATCCAGCGCACGATCGAGCCCTGCGCCAAGGCGCTGAAGGACGCGGGCCTCAAGGCCTCGGACATCGACGAAGTCGTCCTGGTCGGCGGCATGACCCGCATGCCCGCCGTGCAGGAAGCCGTGAAGAAGTTCTTCGGCAAGGAACCGCACAAGGGCGTGAACCCTGACGAGGTCGTGGCCCTGGGCGCCGCCGTTCAGGCCGGCGTTCTGCAAGGCGACGTCAAGGACGTGCTGCTGCTGGACGTGACCCCGTTGACCCTGGGCATCGAGACCCTGGGCGGCGTCTTCACCCCGCTGATCGAGCGCAACACCACCATCCCGACCAAGAAGGCCCAGGTCTTCTCGACCGCCGACGACAACCAGTCGGCCGTGACGATCCGCGTCTTCCAGGGCGAGCGCCCGATGGCCGCCGACAACAAGGTCCTGGGTCAGTTCGACCTGATGGGCATTCCGCCGGCGCCGCGCGGCATGCCGCAGATCGAGGTCGCCTTCGACATCGACGCCAACGGCATCGTCCACGTCACCGCCAAGGACAAGGCGACCAACAAGGAGCAGTCGATCCGCATCCAGGCCAACGGCGGCCTGTCGGACGCCGACATCGACAAGATGGTCAAGGAAGCCGAAGCCAACGCCGCCGCCGACAAGGTCCGCAAGGAACTGGTCGAGGCCGTCAACGGCGCCGACAGCCTGGTCCACTCGACCGAGAAGGCCCTGTCGGAACACGGCGACAAGATCGACGACGCGACCAAGGCGACCATCCAGTCGGCTCTGGATGACCTGAAGTCGGCCAAGGAAGGCTCGGACCCGGAAATCATCCGCGAGAAGACCAACACCCTGGCCCAGGCCTCGATGAAGCTGGGCGAGGCCATGTATGCGGCCCAGCAGGGCGCCGGTGAAGACGGCGCTGCGGAAGCTCCCGCCGACGACGGCGTGGTCGACGCCGAGTTCGAGGAAGTCTCGGACGCGGACGACGACAAGAAGAACGCGTAACGAAACGCGACTGAAGACGACCGGCCCCGCTTGCCAGACGGCAGGCGGGGCCGTTTCATAAAACTTGCATCATTCGACCGGGCGCCCATGTCAGCAGGCATGGTCATTTGGTCATCCGCGACCGCACGATCCGAGGCTCAACACGGACGGCGGAGGCGGCGGGAAAGTAAGAGGACGAACGCCTGATGGCGCAGCGTGACTATTACGAAATTCTGGGGGTCGAGCGGACCATCGACGCGCCGGGCCTGAAGTCGGCCTATCGCAAGCTGGCCATGATTCACCACCCGGACCGCAACGGCGGCTCCGAAGAATCCCTCGCCCAGTTCAAGGAGATCTCCGAGGCCTATACGGTCCTGTCGGACGATCAGAAGCGCGCGGCCTATGACCGGTTCGGTCATGCGGGCGTGAACGGCGGCGCCGGCGGCGGCGACCCGTTCGGACGCGGCGGCGGTCAGGGTTTCCACGACATCAACGACATCTTCTCCCAGGTCTTCGGCGACGCCTTTGGCGACGCCTTCGGCGGCCGGGGCGGCGGGCGCCAGCAGCAGGCGGGGCCGCGTCGCGGCTCGGACCTGCGCTACGACCTCGAGATCACCCTGGAGCAGGCCTACAAGGGCGCTGAGGTCGAGATCGCGGTTCCGACCACCATGACCTGCGAGGTCTGCGACGGATCGGGCGCCAAGGCCGGGACCAAGCCAAGCATCTGCTCCACCTGCGGCGGCGCCGGACGCGTGCGCCAGGCCAACGGCTTCTTCCAGGTCGAGCGCACCTGCCCCCGCTGCGGCGGCTCGGGCGAGATGATCTCGGACCCTTGCGGCGCCTGTCACGGCCACGGCCAGGTCCGCAAGAACCGCCAGCTCAGCCTCAAGATCCCCGCCGGCGTCGACGACGGCTCGCGCATCCGCCTGTCGGGCGAAGGCGAGGCCGGTCAGCGCGGCGGCCCGCGCGGCGACCTCTATGTCTTCCTGTCGGTGCACGACCACGAACTGTTCGAGCGCGACAACCTGGACCTGCTGGTCACGGTGCCGGTGCCGATGACGGTGGCGGCGCTGGGCGGCGTGGTCGACGCCCCCTGCCTGGTGTCCGAGGCCTGCGACGGCAAGTGCAAGGCCACGGTCGAGGTGCCGGCCGGCGCCCAGACCGGCAAGACCGTCCGCATCAAGGGCAAGGGCATGCCCCACCTGAACGGCCGTCAGCGCGGCGATCTGGTGGTCGAGCTCTTCGTCGAGACCCCGACCGACCTGACCCCGCGCCAGAAAGAACTGATGCAGGAGCTTGCGGCCTCGTTCGGAGAGAGCCAGAATCCGCGCAACTCCAGTTTCGCCGGCAAGGCCAAGCGGTTCTGGGCCGATATTCTGGGCGGCGACGCCGACACTCCGAAAGAGACTGCGTGAGCGACATCTTCCACGCCGGCATCTCCGGCGCCCGGGGCCGCATGGGCCGCGCCGTTTCGCAAGTCCTGGACGCCCGCGAGGACGTGGTGGTCGCCGCCCGGTTCGATCGCGGCGAGACGCCTGATCTGAACCTGTGCGACGTCGTCATCGACTTCTCGACGCCCGAGGCCTCGGTCGAGCTGGCCAAGGCCTGCGCCGCGCGCGGCGGTCCGGCCCTGGTCATCGGCTCCACCGGTCTGTCGCCGGAACAGGACGCCGAGATCGAGGCGGCCGCGGAAAAGATCGCCATCGTGCGCAGCGGCAACTTCTCGCTGGGCCTCAACATCCTGATCGGTCTGGTCGAACACGCCGCCCAGCGTCTGGACGGCCGCGACTGGGACATCGAGGTGCTGGAGACCCATCACCGGCGCAAGGTGGACGCCCCCTCGGGCACCGCCCTGATGCTGGGCGAGGCCGCCGCCAACGGCCGGGGCCGCGATCTGGAAGACCTCAAGACCGCCCCCTATGACGGCATCACCGGCCCGCGCGAGCCGGGCAAGATCGGCTTCGCCTCCCTGCGTGCCGGCGGCGTGATCGGCGAACATACGGTGCTGTTCGGTTCGGATGATGAGCTGCTGACCCTGTCGCATTCGGCCATCGACCGCTCCTTGTTCGCCAAGGGCGCCGTGGCCGCTGCCGCCTGGGTGCGCAATCGCCGCCCCGGCCTCTATGACATGCAGGACGTGCTCGGCTTCCGTCAGGCCTGAGGCGGATGATCCGACACGGCGCCAGCTACGGCATGACCCTGCGGGTCGCGTCGGCCTTCAGCTTCTCCCTGATGTACGCCCTAATGAAGTGGGCGGCGACGCTGGAGCCGGTCTCGGCCGGCGAGATGGTCTTCTATCGCTCGATCTTCGGCCTGCCGGTGGTCCTGTTCTGGGTGCTGAGCCTCAAGGGCGGACTGGCCTCGCTCTCGACCCGCCGCCCTCTGGTCCATCTCTGGCGCTGCGGCCTGGGGGTGTCGGGCATCCTGCTCATCTTCCAGGGGCTGCGGCTGCTGCCGCTGGCCGACGCCACCACCATCGGCTTCACCGCGCCGATCTTCGCCACCCTGCTGTCCATCCTCTTCCTGAAGGAAAAGGTCGGGCGCCATCGCTGGACGGCGGTGGCCCTGGGCTTCCTCGGGGTTCTGGTCATGGTGCGCCCCGGCGCCGAGGGCGCGCCGCCGTTGAGCGGGCTGATGTTCGCCCTGGGCGGGGCCTTCGTGGCCGCCTCGGTCACCGTCACCCTGCGCCAGCTGGGCAAGACGGAATCGGCCACCGCCATTGTCTTCTGGTTCTTCATCGCCTGCGCCTGCGTGGGCGGCGCCCTGGCCTTGATCGACGGCCACAGCCACAGCTGGCGAGTGCTGGCCATCCTGGCGGCGGGCGGTCTGGCGGGCGGCTTGGCCCAACTGCTGATGACCACCTCGCTGCAGCACGCCCCGGTCTCCGCCCTGGCGCCGCTGGACTATCTGCAGATGGTCGGGGCGGTGGTGCTGGGCTGGCTGCTGCTGCGCGACACGCCGACGGCGGCGACCCTGACGGGGGCCGCCCTGATTGTGGGCAGCGGCCTCTACACCGCCTGGCGCGAGCACGTGCTGAAGCGCGAGATCACCCCGCCGTCGCCGAGCTCCTCGGTCTGAAGCGCCTGCCGCCATAGGTCCAGACGGGACGAGCGCTCGACGATCAGCCGATCCAGGGCGCTGGAGAATGCAGGGTCTCTTTGCGGCGCAATCATGCCCCAGATGGGGAAGGCGCGACGCGTGATCCGCTCGCGCGCCAGAACGACGATATCGTCATGCCGCGCATCGAAATGCAGATGAAGCATCAGGATGTCGAGGGCGGTGGGGCTGCCTTCCAGAATCTGGACGAAGACGTCGCCACTGAGGGCCAGGGCGCCGGTGACGCCCACCTGGGCGTTGCGAAAGGCCGAGACGTGAACAATGTCGGCGATCTGTTCGGCGGCCTGCTCGTGGGGCAGCCTGGCGCGGCTGCAGTAAACGAGCTGGTCCAGGGTGTTCATGCGGCCATGCTAGGGTGAACTTGGCCGACCCGTAAAGCGCCGCTTGCTTAGCGGCCCGTCGAGCCGAAGCCGCCGGCGCCGCGCACGGTCTCGTCCAGGGCCTCGACCTCGGCCATGACGGCCTGGGCGTAAGGGGCAATGACCATCTGGGCGATGCGTTCGCCGCGGTTGATCTCGAAGGCGATCTGGCCGTGGTTGATCAGGATGACCCCGACCTCGCCGCGATAGTCGCTGTCGATGGTGCCCGGCGAATTCAGGCAGGTGACGCCGTGCTTCAGCGCCAGGCCCGAGCGGGGCCGCACCTGGGCCTCATAGCCGGGCTCCAGCGCGATCTTCAGCCCGGTGGGGATCAGCTTGCGCTCTCCGGGGGCCAGCACGACCGGCTCGAACTCGGCCACGGCGGCGCGCAGGTCCATGCCCGCCGATCCCGTCGTCTCATAGGCGGGCAGGGCCAGGCCCTCGGCGTGGGGCAGGCGTTCGACGCGGACAGTGGTCATGGAATCTCTCAGGCCTTGAAGTGATCGGCGATGCGGGCGGCGAGCTTCCTCGCCACCTCGGTCTTGGACTGACGCGGCCAGGGCTCGGCGCCGTCGCGGGTGAACAGGGCCACGGCGTTGCCGTCCGAGCCGAAGACCTCGCCCGAGACGTCGTTGCCGACGATCCAGTCGCAGCCCTTCCTCGACAGCTTGGCGCGGGCGTTGCCCTCCAGGTCGCTGGTCTCGGCGGCGAAGCCGACCACTAGTTTCGGACGCTTCGGACCGGGCGCCGAGACGCCGGCCAGGATGTCGGGGTTCTCGATCAGGGCCAGGGACGGCGGGCCGCCCGGCTTCTTCTTGATCTTGCCCGAGGCCACGCCGTCCACGCGCCAGTCGGCGACGGCGGCGCTCATCACGGCGATGTCTGCCGGAAGATGGGCCTCGACGGCGGTCTTCATCTCGACGGCGGCCTCGACCCAGAGGCGGGCGACGCCGACGGGGGCGTCCAGGGCCACGGGGCCGGAGATCAGGGTCACATTCGCCCCCAGTTCGGCCAGGGCGGCGGCGACCGCATAGCCCTGCTTGCCGCTGGAGCGGTTGGTCAGGCCGCGCACCGGGTCGATGGGTTCAAAGGTCGGCCCGGCGGTGACCACGGCGGTCTTGCCGGTCAGGGGGCGGCCGTCCGGTCCGGCCAGCAGGCGGGCGATCTCGTTGAAGATGACGGCGGGTTCGGCCATGCGGCCGGGGCCGAACTCGCCGCAGGCCATGATCCCGTCGTCGGGGCCGACCACGGCGACGCCGTGAAAGCCGTCAAAGCCCTTCAGCCGCTCGACATTGGCCTGAACCGCCGGGTGTAGCCACATGCGCACGTTCATCGCCGGGGCCAGCAGCACCTTCTTGTCGGTGGCCAGAAGCGTGGTCGAGGCCAGGTCGTCGGCAAGGCCATTGGCGGCCTTGGCGATCAGCCCCGCCGTGGCCGGCGCCACCACCACCAGATCGGCCCAGCGCGACAGCTCGATATGGCCCATGGCCGTCTCGTCCTCGGGCATGAACAGGTCCTGCCGCACCGGATGGCCGGTCAGGGCCGCCAGCGACATGGGGGTGACGAACTCGGCCCCCGCCTGGGTCAGCAGGCTCATCACCTCGGCCCCGGCCTTTTTCAGCAGGCGCGTGAGCTCCAGCGCCTTGTAGGCGGCGATGCCGCCGCCGACGATCAGCAGGACCTTGCGGCCCGAAAGCGAGGATGCGGTCATGGGGAATCTCTAGCGGGACCGCATGACGCCGTCGAGACAGGGCGCTTTTCAAACAGAAATGTCAGTAGGAACATTGCGCGAACACGCGCGCTGTGCATACCTGTGTTCGGCGGGTTCTTCAGGGAGGGTGACCCATGCGGATTCAGATGGCGGCGGCGGCTTTTTCGGCGCTGGTCCTGGCGGCCTGCGACAGCGGCGGCTCGGCGGTTGAAACGCGCGACCGGGCGGCGGCCGAACCCGTCGCCCTGATTTCGGCGGCGGCGTCCGAAAGCGAAGCCGTCGAGGCGGCGCCCGAGGCCAAGCCCCCGGTCACGGCCAATCGGCGCGAAACCGCCGACGCCAAGGTGCAGCGCCTCTATGAGCGCAACGGCGCGGCCTTTGGGGCCAAGTCGGCGGATGAGTATCTGAGCAAGGTGCGGGCCTTCACCGAGGCGACGCCCAAGGGGACCGAGACGGTCAAGCGGCCGAACGGCGACACCCTCTATTATCAGGCCGCGACCAACACCTTCGCCGTGGTGGACCGCAACGGCGTGCCGCGCACCATGTTCAAGCCCGACGACGGCCCGGCCTATTGGGCCCAGCAGAAGGAACGGGCGCCCACCTTCGGCCAGAGGCGCTCGAGCGGCGGCGCGTCGGAATAGGGCGGACCCCCCGTCATCCTCGGGCTTGACCCGAGGATCGGGCGTTCAGCGCGCTCGACGGTGAAAGCCTGGGCGCCGGCCGCAGATCATCCTGACTCGGGTCAAGCCCGAGGATGACGGCCGTGTATTGCGCCTCAGGCCGCGTCGAAGGTCAGGGGTGCGCCCCAGAAGCGGGCGATCAGGTCCGACTGCGGGCCGGGCGTCCCGGTGGTCAGGAAGTCGCGACGGCCCGACGATCCCAGGTCGTATTCCGGGTGGCGCGCGAAATAGCGCTCCAGCGAGTCGGCTACGGCGGCCGGCTGGCTGATCACCTGGACCCCGGCGGGCAGGGCGTCGGCGAACAGGTCGGCGACGATCTCATAGTGGGTGCAGCCCAGGATGGCCTTGTCCGGATGACGGCCGATGCGGCGACGCAGGGCGTCGACGTGGTCGTTGACCACCACCTTCAGCTCCTCGGTCGGGGCGCCCAGTTCGATCAGGCCGGCCAGGCCGGGGCAGGGCTCGGTGAAGACGGCCAGGTCCTCGCGGCGCTTGTCGATCTCGATCTCATAGACCCGGCTCATGGCCGTGGCGGCGGTGCAGAAGACGCCGGTGATGTCGATCGCCTCCTTCTTCTGGCCCTCGTTGCGGCCGTTGCGCTCGGCCTCATAGGACCAGGGCAGGCCGGTGGCCGCCTCGATGGTCGGGACGATGATGCCCAGGACATTGACCGGCCGGCCCAGCTTTTCGCGCAGACCCGGGATCCAGGTCTGCTGCAGGCGGCGCAGGGCGATGGCCGAGGCCGTGTTGCAGGCCAGGACGACGACCGAGGCGCCGGCCTCGAACAGACGCTCGCACCCGGCGCGCGTCAGCGCGACGATGTCCTCGCCGCCGCGCCCGCCATAGGGGGCGTGGGCCTGGTCGCCCAGATAGATGAAGTCCCGCGTCGGAAAGCGGGTCGTGAGTTCGCGGTGGACCGTCAGTCCGCCCACGCCGGAGTCGAAAACGCCTATCGCCATGCAGCGGCCTTTAGACCCGTGGGGTTCCGTCGTCCAATGGTTAGGATTACATCGACGCATAAGCCCGCCCGGACGAGCACGTCGGGGAGGGTCAGAAACAGCTATGGTTGGGAGACCTGGATGCACAGACGCCATCTTCTCATCGGGGGCGCGAGCCTCTTTGCTCTGACGGGCTGCGCCTCCGCCGGCGCTCTGGAGAACGGAATGACAGGACCGACCGCCGCTTCCCTGTCGACGGCTGACGAGGCGCGTATCGCCCGCGCCGTCCTGCCGACCACGGCCCCGCGCGCCGAGCTGCTGCAGCCCTGGACCGGCCCCTACGAGGGCGTGCCGCCGTGGGACAAGGTGACCGCGCCGAAGATGCGCGAAGCCATCCTGGAAGGGATTGAGCTGCAACGCGCCGACATCGCCGCGATCGCCAACAACCCCGACGCCCCGACCTTCGCCAACACCCTGGTGGCGATGGAGCTGGTGGGCGAGCCGCTGGACCGCGCCATCAACGTCTTCAGCGTCATGACCTCGAACATCGGCGGCGAGCAGTGGGATGTGCTGGAGACCGAGCTGTCGCCGATCCTGTCGGCCGCCTCGGACGAAATCACCTTCAACGAGAAGCTGTTCCAGCGCATCAAGGCCGTGGCCGACGGCGCTGAAACCAGCGGCCTGAACGCCCAGCAGACGCGTCTGGCCGAGCGCAGCCGCGATGCCTTCATCCGCAACGGCGCCGCCCTGAACGCCGCCGGCAAGGCCGAGCTGGGCCGCATCAACACCGCCCTGTCGAACGCCTTCACCGGCTTCGGTCAGAAGGTGGTGGCCGACGAGAACACCTGGACCGTCATCACCAGCGAAGCTGGCCTGAAGGGTCTGCCGGACTCCAACAAGGCCGCCGCCGCCGCCGCTGCGCGCACGCGCAACGTCCAGGGCTGGGCCATCGTCAACACGCGCTCCAGCGTCGATCCCTTCCTGACCTTCGCCGACGACCGCGCCCTGCGCGAACAGGTCTGGAAGAAGTTCGTCAAGCGCGGCGACAACGGCGACGCCAACGACACAAAGTCGACCATCGCCCAGATCGTCGCCCTGCGTCAGCAGCGCGCTCGCCTGCTCGGCTTCGGCAACCACGCCGAATGGCGCATGCAGGACACCATGGCCAAGACCCCGGCCGCGGCCATGGAGCTGATGCAGCGCGTCTGGACCCCGGCCAAGGCCCGCGTGGCCGAGGAGGTCGCCGACATGAAGGCGATCGCCGGTTACGACATCGAGCCCTGGGACTACCTCTACTTCGCCGAGAAGGTCCGCAAGGCCAAGTACGACCTCGATCAGAACGAGCTGAAGCCCTACTTCGAACTGCACGCGGTGCGCGCGGCCTCCTTCTACATGGCCGAACGCCTGTATGGCTTCGTCTTCAAGCCGCTGGCCAAGGGCACGGTCTCGACCTTCGAGCCTGACGTGACCACCTATGAGGTCACCGACAAGGCCACCGGCAAGCTGATCGGCCTCTATTACGCCGACGACTTCGCCCGTCCGGGCAAGCGCTCGGGCGCCTGGATGACCACCTATCGGTCCTTCTCGCAGCTGACGGGTTCGAAGCCGATCCTGGCCTCGAACAACAACAACTTCGTCAAGGCCGAGGCCGGTCAGCCCCTGCTGATCTCGCTGGACGACGCCGAGACCCTGTTCCACGAGTTCGGCCACGCCCTGCACTACTTCTCGTCGGTGGTGACCTATCCGTCGTTCGGCAACACCCCGCGCGACTTCGTGGAATATCCGTCGCAGGTGCACGAGCACTGGGTGCTGAGCCGCCCGATCCTCGACGGCTACATGAAGCACGTCGAGACCAAGCAGCCGATGCCGCAGGCGCTGGTGGACAAGATCGAGGCCTCCTCGACCTTCAACCAGGGCTACGCCACCGTCAGCTACCTGTCCTCGGCCCTGGTCGACATGGACCTGCATACGCAGGCCACGCCCCCGACCGACATCGCCGCTTTCGAGAAGGCCTCGCTGGACCGTCTGGGCATGCCCAAGGAGATCGTGATGCGGCACCGCCTGCCGCAGTTCAACCACCTCTTCACCTCGGACGCCTATTCGGCCGGCTACTATTCCTACCTGTGGTCGGAAGTGATGGACGCCGACACCTGGGCCTACTTCGAGGAGTCGGGCGACGTCTTCAACCCGGACATCGGCGGCCGCTTCAAGTCGATCATCCTGGCCCCGGGCAACACCACGGACCGCGGCGACGCCTATCGCCAGTTCCGCGGCCGCAACCCCGACGTGGCGGCCCTGCTGAAGGTGCGCGGCTTCCCGACTTCCTAAGGGGGCCTACCGCTCATCCTTGAGTGGCCTACCGGCCTTCGGCCTACTTGAGGCCGTTGACTGCTGAATCTGGAAAGGGCCCGGTGGAGCGATCCGCCGGGCCTTTTCTATTCCAGCCGGGGTGGCGTATGCCTTGGCCGTTCAGTTGAAGGAGCGCCCATGAGCGTCGTCGCCTCCTACGTCTACAAGGACGGCAAGCGCGTGCGTGAGGCGCCGCTGACCGACGCGGGGCTGCGGCTCAAGCCGGGCGAGTATCTGTGGATCGGCCTCTATGAACCCACGGACGAGGAGTTCGAGGGGCTGGTGCGACGCTTTCGCCTGCACCCGCTGGCGGTCGAGGACGCGCTGTCGGCGCATCAGATGCCCAAGATCGAGGTCTATGGCGGCGAGCTGTTCATCGTCGCCCGCACGGCCCAGAAGGGCGACGACGATCATATCCTCTATGGCGAGACCCATGTCTTCGTCGGGTCGCGCTTCGTCATCACCATTCGCCACGGCTCGGCCCGCGCCCACACCCAGCTGCGCGCCCAGCTGGAGGCCTCGCCACTGCAGTTGAAGCACGGCGCCGACTTCATCCTGCACGGGGTGCTGGACTTCATCGTCGACGGCTATGTGCCCATCGTCGACGAGATCGAGGACAGCGTGCTGGAGATGGAGCAGAGGGCGCTGGACAGCTTCCTGTCGCGCGCCGACATCAAGCGCCTGTTCCTGCTGCGTCGCGAACTGCTGAAGTTCAGCCGGGTGCTGGGCCCGATGGAGGAGGTGGCCAATAAGCTGCAGTCTCTGGACCTGCCCTGCATCGACCGCGAGGTCCGGCCCTATTTCCGCGACGTGGCCGACCATGTGCGGCGCGTCGCCAGCCGGACGGCGGCGCTGCGCGACATCCTGTCGTCGGTGTTCGAGGTCTCCAACCTGCTGGAGCAGCAGCGTCAGGGCGTCATCACCCGCAAGCTGGCCGCCTGGGCCGCCATCCTGGCCACCCCGACGGCGGTGGCCGGCATCTACGGCATGAATTTCGAGCACATGCCGGAGCTGCGCTGGACCTATGGCTATCCGGCAGTGATGGGGCTGATCTTCGCCGTCTGCCTCGGCCTCTACATCACCTTCAAGCGGACCAAGTGGCTGTGATCAGCCGCTGTTCCTGAGGCCCGCCGCCACGCCGTTGATGGCCAGAAGGATGCCGTTCCTGACGCGCGGGTCGTCGTCGCCCGCCCGTCTGCGGCGGATCAGCTCGATCTGGACGTGGTTCAGCGGCTCGACATAGGGCATGCGCTGACGGATCAGCCGGTCCAGCTCGGGCTGGCCGCCCAGCAGGTCGTCGTGGCCGGTGATCGACAGGACGGCGTCGCGGGTCCGGTCCCACTCCGCACGGATGGCGCCATAGATGCGCTCGGCCAGGGCCGCGTCGGGGACCAGCTTGGCGTAGCGCCGGGCGATGGCCATGTCGGCCTTGGCCATCACCATCTCCATGTTCTGGACCACGGTGCGGAAGAAGGGCCAGGCGGCGGCCATGTCGCGCAGCTCGTCCGGGTCCTCGCCCTGGACCGCCGAGCCGAAGCCGAACCAGCCGGGCAGCATGACCCGCGACTGCGACCAGCTGAAGACCCAGGGAATGGCGCGCAGGTCTTCGATGGCGGTCGAGGTCGAGCGCGAGGCCGGACGCGAACCGATCTTCAGGTCGGCGATCTCGGCGATGGGGGTGGCGGCGCGGAAATAGTCGACGAAGCCCGGCGTCTCATAGACCAGGGCGCGATAGGCCTTCATCGAGGCCGCCGACAGGCGGGCCGCCGTGGCGCCGTGCTCAAGGCTGTAGCCGCCGTCGGTCTGCGGGCCGAGCGAGGCCAGCAATGTCCCGCAGGTCAGGGCGTCGAGGTTCCTTTGCGCCACCTCCGGCTCGCCGTACTTGTTGGCGATGACCTCGCCCTGTTCGGTGACGCGGATGCGCCCGGCCACCGTCCCCGCCGGCTGGCCCAGCACGGCCGAGAAGGATGAGCCCCCGCCGCGCCCCACGGCGCCGCCGCGACCGTGGAACAGTTGCAGCCGGACCCCCGCCGCGCGGGTCACGTCCAGCAGGGCGCGCGAGGCCTCGTGCAGTTCCCAGCCCGAGGTCAGGTAGGAGCCGTCCTTGTTGCTATCGGAATAGCCGATCATGACCTCCTGCACCCCGCGCGCGGTCGCCACGGCGCGGGCGGACGGCTCGGCCAGCACCCGCTCCAGCGTCGGCTGCGAGGCGCGCAGGTCCTCGATGGTCTCGAACAGGGGCGCGGCCTGGATGGGGCAGGCAGCGGGATCGGCCGGGTCGTAGAGGCCGACCTCCTTGAGCAGCAGATAGACCTCCAGCATGTCCGAGGCCGCGTCGGTCTTGGAGACGATATGGGTGCGGATGGCTTGGGGCCCGAAGGCGGACAATGCCTGGGCCGCCGCCTGCAGGATGGCGCGTTCCTTCAGGGTCTCGGGCGCATACTCCGCATACGGAGAAAACAGCGGGCGCGGCCCGGCCAGTTCGCGCGCCAGCAGGGTCAGGCGGGCCTCTTCGTCCAGGGCCGCATAGTCGGGACAGACGCCCGCCACCTTTAGAAGATCGCCCACGACCCGTTCATGCACGTCGGAGTTCTGACGTAGGTCCAGGGTCGCCATGTGGAAGCCGAAGACATCCGCCGCCGTGATCAGCCGGGCCAGCCGGTCGTCGGCGAAGACGGCGCCGTGGGTGCGGATCAGGCTGTCGTGCAGCACGGCCAGATCGGCGCGGAAGGCGTCAGGCCCCTCATAGGCCGGAGCCTCGAACGAGGCGGGCAGGGGGGCGGGGCCGCCGGTCAGGGCCAGGTGGGTCGCCGACAACCGGGCGTAGATGCGGCTGAGCGCCCGGCGATAGGGCTCGTCCGCGCGCTGGATCGAAGCGTCGGCTGAGCTCTGGGCCAGGGCCGCCAGTTCGGGGGTGACGGAGGTCAGATCGGCGGAGAGGCTCAGTTCCTCGCCGAGCGCATTGGCCTCCTCCAGATAGAAGCGCAGCACGGCGCGCGACTGGGTGCGGAAGGCGGCGGCCAGGACCTCGGCGTCGACATTGGGGTTGCCGTCGCGGTCGCCGCCGACCCAGGTGCCGATGCGCAGGAAGGGCGGCAGGTCGGGCGCGTCCAGCAGGGTTCGCCATTCAGCCAGCTGAGCCGGGGCGACGTGCAGGAAGATGCGTTGCAGCCAGTCGGTGACGGTGTTGATCTCGTCCTGCACCACCAGGCCGGAGGCGCGGGTCAGGCGCGTGGCCCACAGGATGACGATCTGGCGGCGCAACTCCGCTTTCAGACGGGTAGGCGAACAGGCGATCCCGTCGCGGTCGCAGCCGTCCAGCAGGGCGCCGACGGCGGCGATGCGGTCGATGACGCTCTTGCGGCGCACTTCGGACGGGTGGGCGGTCAGGACGGGCGAGATCAGGGCCTGGGACAGCAGGTCGCGCACCGCGGCCCGGTCCACGCCGGCCGCATCCAGCCGCTTCAGCGCCCCTTCGGGCGTGTCGGCGCGTTCGCCGGCCTCGGCTTGATCGCGGGCGCGGCGCTTGCCCGCCCGGTCCTCGGCGACATTGGCCAGAAGCGAGAAGGCGGCGAAACCGTGGGTCAGGCCGATGGCCTGATCCAGCGACAGATCCTTGAGCAGGGCCTCCAGTTCGGCGGCGTCATGCGAGGCCGGGTCGCGGTGATAGGCCACCGAGGCCTGACGCACCGCCTCGATCCGGTCGTAGAGTTCCTGTCCGCCCTCGTCACGGATCACCTCGCCGAGCAGGGCGCCCAGCAGGCGAACTTCGTCGCGCAGTCGATCGTCGGCGGCCTGGATCATCGCATTGTCCTTCAGCGGGGAGGCTGGAACCGGAACCGTATCAGCGGAATCCGAACCGCCTAGCCCCTATGGTCAACGCTGAAACCCTTTGTGTGGTTGTTGGATGATGTTGGAAGTTGTTGCGCAAGATTCGACATTCCCCCTGGAATGCTCCATAAGCCGCCGCTTCCGGCGCAATTGAACCTGCGCCTCCTCCATCACGACAGCTTTCTTGGTCGTGCTACCGCGCTGAGCGCTACTTGAGCACAGCCCATTCGGGCTCAAGTAGGCCGACCGGCCGATAGCCCCAAAAGAAAGAACGAGCCCGGCGAGGACCCTCTGCCGACGTGATCGTCGCCAGAGGCCGTTTCTCTATGGAGGTCAGGGTTCGCGCATGAAAGGTTTTGAATGTTCGAGGCTCTGAACGAGCGGCTGACAGGCGTCTTCGACCGGATCACCGGCCGCGGCGCCCTGTCCGAAAAGGATGTCGAGGAAGCGCTGCGCGAAGTCCGCGTCGCCCTGCTCGAGGCCGACGTCGCCCTGCCGGTGGTCAAGGACTTCATCAGCCGCGCCAAGGAACAGGCGACCGGCGAAGAGGTCATCCGTTCGGTCAAGCCGGCCGATCAGGTGGTCAAGATCGTCTATGACGGTCTGGTCGAGATGCTGGGCGGCGAAGAGCCGACCCCGATCAACATCAATGCGACGCCGCCCGCCGTCATCCTGATGGCCGGCCTGCAGGGCTCGGGCAAGACCACGACCTCGGCCAAGCTGGCCCTGCGTCTGACCAAGTTCGACAAGAAGAAGGTCATGATGGCCTCGCTGGACACGCGTCGTCCGGCGGCCATGGAGCAGCTGGCGACCCTGGGTCAGCAGATCGAGGTCGCGACCCTGCCCATCGTGGCGGGTCAGTCGGCGGTCGAGATCGCCAAGCGCGCGCTGCAATCCGCCAAGCTCCAGGGCTTCGACGTCCTGATCCTCGACACCGCCGGCCGCATCACGCTGGACGAGGCCCTGATGGCCGAGGTGGCCGAGGTCGCCCGCGTCGCCAATCCGGTCGAGACCCTGCTGGTCGCCGACAGCCTGACGGGTCAGGACGCGGTCCGCACCGCCGCCGCCTTCCACGAACGTCTGCCGCTGACCGGCCTGGTGCTGACCCGCGCCGACGGCGACGGTCGCGGCGGCGCCATGCTGTCGATGCGCGCCGTCACCGGCCTGCCGATCAAGTATCTGGGCGCCGGTGAAAAGGTCGACGCCCTCGACGTCTTCGACGCCCGCCGCGTCGCCGGCCGCATCCTGGGTCAGGGCGACATCGTCGCCCTGGTCGAAAAGGCCGCAGGCGAGCTGGACCAGGCCAAGGCCGAGAAGATGGCCCGCAAGCTGGCCAAGGGTCAGTTTGATCTGGACGATCTGGCCGCCCAGCTGCAGCAGATGAAGAAGATGGGCGGGCTTCAGGGCATCATGGGCATGCTGCCCGGCGTGGCCAAGCTGAAGGCCCAGATGGCCGACAGCAACGTCAACGACAAGATGATCGCCCGTCAGGAAGCCATCATCAGCTCCATGACCAAGGCCGAGCGCAAGAAGCCCGACCTGCTCAACGCCAGCCGCAAGAAGCGCGTCGCCGCCGGCGCCGGCGTCGAGGTTCAGGACATCAACCGCCTGCTGAAACAGCACCGGCAGATGGCCGACATGGTCAAGTCCCTGTCCAAGGGCGGCGGCAAGAACCTGCAGAAGATGGCCGCCATGATGGGCGGTCTCGGCGGAGGCGGCGGCGGAATGCCCGGCCTTCCCGGCATGGGCGGCGGCCCCGACATGGCCCGCCTCAAGGCCCTGGGCGGCGGCAAGATGGCCGAACCCAGCGCCGACGAAATGAAAGCCATCCAGGACCGGCTCGCCGGACTGGGCGGCGGACAACTTCCGGGGGGCCTTCCGGGCCTGCCGGGCTTCCCGAAAAAGAACTGATTTCGACCTTCTAGAAAGAGACTGAAAATGCTGAAGATTCGTCTGGCCCGCGGCGGCGCCAAGAAGCGCCCCTACTACTACATCGTCGTGGCTGACTCGCACGCTCCGCGCGACGGCAAGTTCATCGAGCGCGTCGGCAGCTACAACCCGATGCTGCCCAAGGACAGCGCCCAACCGCGCGTCACCCTGAAGGCCGACCGCATCGCCGAGTGGCTCGGCAAGGGCGCCCAGCCGACTGACCGCGTCGCGCGCTTCATCAGCCAGTCGCAAGACGAAGTTCTGGTCGGCAAGGTCACCTGGACCCAGTCGAACAACCCGAACAAGGGCACGCCGGGCAAGAAGGCCCAGGAACGCGCCGCCGAGCGCGCCCAGCGCGAAGCCGACCGTCTGGAAGCGGAAGCCGCCGCCAAGGTCGAGGCTGCTGAAGCCGCCGCCCGCGCCAAGGAAGAAGCCGCTGCCGCTGCTGAAGCCGCCAAGAACGCTCCGGCTGCTGAAGAAGCCCCGGCCGAAGCCGCTGCTGAAGAAGCTCCGGCCGCCGAAGCGACCGAAGAACAGGCCTAAGCCTTTCGTGCGTCATCCCGGAACCGCCGTCAGGCGGTATCCGGGACCGCCAAGGGCGCTGCAGTTCCACATTGTCGAGCCTGCCGTGGCCCCGGATATCGCTTCGCGATTCCGGGGTGACGTTTATGAGGAGCTCCCATGTCTGACTCGAAACTGATCCTCGTCGGCCAGATCGGCGGCGCCTTTGGCGTGAAGGGCGAGGTGCGGATCACCGCCTTCACCGCCGATCCCATGGCCCTGATGGCCTATCAGCCCCTGCTCAAGGTCGACGGAACCCCGGCCCTGACCCTGCTCTCGGCGCGGCCGGACAAGGCGGGCGTGGTGGCCAGGGTCAAGGAGATCGCCACCAAGGAAGAGGCCGACGCCGCGCGCGGCCAGAAGCTGTTCGTGCCGCGCGACCGCCTGCCCGAGCCCGAGGAAGACGAGTTCTACCTGACCGATCTGGTCGGGATGGAAGCTCGCGACCTGGACGACACGGCGGTCGGCACGGTCAAGTCGGTGCAGAATTTCGGCGCCTCGGACATGCTGGAGATCGCCCCCAAGGAGGGCGGTCCGACCTGGTATCTGCCCTTCACGCGTGAGGCGGCGCCGGACCTGCGCATTTCCGAGGGCTGGCTGCGCATCGTGCGCCCCACCGAGGTGGACGAGCGCGACGAGGTCTGATCGACCGCCACTGATGCGGTGGCTATTGCGGCGGGCGGCCAGGCTTCCAACATGGAAGGCTCACCCTCGTTTTCGGAGCGCCTGATGGCCGACCTGTCCGCCTTCCCGATCACCCGCCAGTATCCGGCCCTGCATCCCGACCGGCTGCAGCTCTATTCCCTGCCGACGCCGAACGGGGTCAAGGTCTCCATCCTGTTGGAAGAGCTGGGTCTGGCCTATGAGCCGCATCTGGTGGACATCGGCCAGAACGAGACCTGGACGCCCGACTATCTGTCGCTGAACCCCAACGGCAAGATCCCGGCCATCATCGACCCCGATGGTCCCGGCGGCAAACCCCTGCCCCTGTTCGAATCGGGGGCCATACTGGTCTATCTGGCCGAGAAGACCGGGCGCTTCCTGCCCGCCGATCCGGCGGCGCGCTATGAGACCCTGCAGTGGGTCTTCTTCCAGATGGCGGCGATCGGCCCGATGTTCGGTCAGGTCGGCTTCTTCCACAAATTCGCCGGACGCGAGTTCGAGGACAAGCGCCCGCGCGACCGCTATGTCGCCGAATCCCGGCGTCTGCTGGGGGTTCTGGAAGGGCGGCTAGAGGGCCGCGACTGGATCATGGGCGCGGACTACACCATCGCCGACATCGCCATCCTGGGCTGGGTGCGCAACCTGATCGGCTTCTATGAGGCGGGCGATCTGGTCGGCTTCAACGACTTCCCGCGCGTGGCCGCCTGGCTGGAACGGGGTCTGGCCCGCCCGGCGGTGCAGCGGGGGCTGAACATCCCGGAGCGGCCGTAAACGAGGGGTGCGGGGGCGGGCGGAAGCGCCGCGCCCCCGTAAAACTCAGACTTCTTCGGTCGGGGCGTCGCCGACGTATTTCTTGATCGACTCGATCGCGCGCTTGGCGCCCGACTTGTCCGAATAACCCTCGGTCGAGAAGATGATCTCGGAGTTGTATTTGAACCGGACGCGGAACTCGCCGGCCTTGTCCTGATAGACTTCAAACTTGTGCGCCATGATCGCCTCGCTCTGTGGCCGCCAATCGACCGAGCCTCAGGCTGTCACAGTCGCGCTTAGGACGGAAGGGCGAGAAATGTAAAACCGGGGCACGCGGCGCCGGGACAGGCGAGGCGGGTCAGGCGCGCGACTTGATCCAGCGCCGCGCGGCCAGGGCGGTAAAGCCGACCGCCAGTCCCCAGAAGGCCGAACCGACGCCGAACAGGGCGACACCGGAGGCGGTAGCGGCGAAGGTCAGCACCGCCGCCTCGCGATCCTCGACCACGCCCATCATGCCGCCCAGGGACCCGGTCAGGGGCGCGATGAGGGCCAGGCCGGTAATGACCGCCAGGGCTCCGGTCGGCATGGCGATGAACAGGCCCGCCAGCGGCGCGGCGAACAGGGCGACCCCCAGATAGATCAGGCCGTAGATCACGCCGACGGTCCAGCGCTGGTCATGGTCGGGATGGGCCTCGGGTCCTGTGCAGATGGCGGCGGTGATGGCGGCCAGGTTGACGCCGTGGGCGCCGAAGGGGGCCAGAAGCGTGCTGGTCAGACCGCCCCAGAAGATCAGCTTGCCGGCGGGCGGGGCGTAGCCGGCGGCCCTCAGCACCACTAGGCCAGGCAGGTTCTGCGACGCCAGGGTCACCAGATAGAGGGGCAGGGCCAGGCTGATCGCCGCCTTCCAGTCAAAGGCGGGCATGACCGGCGACAGCTCGCCGAACAGGCCGGTCCCGGCGGGCAGGCCGACTTGACCGCGCAGGGCCAGAACCGCAAAGGCGGCGACCAGAACCGCCGGCAGGGCCCAGGCGGCGGCGACGCGGCGCATGATCAGGAAGACCGCCAGCAGACCCGCCGCCAGCCCCATGTCGGTCGGGAAGACCAGAAACAGCTTCAGACAGAAGGGCAGCAGCACCCCCGCCAGCATGGCCGAGGCTATGGCCGCCGGGATGCGCTCGGCCAGCCGCCCCAGGGCCGGGACCAGCCCCGTCAGCACCATCAGCAAGCCGGCGATGACGAAGGCCCCGACGGCGGTCGTCCAGCCGAGGCCCAGCGTCGAGGCCGCCAGCAGGGCCGCGCCCGGCGTCGACCAGGCCAGCACCACCGGCATCTTCAACCGCCAGCTCAGCACCGCGCCGGGCAGGCCGATGCCGAGGCAGAGCGCCGTGACCATGGAGATGATCTGGGCGGGCGAAGCCCCCATGGCCTGCCCCGCCTGCACCACCAAGGCCACCGTGCCGCCGAAACCGATGACGGTGGCCACGGCGGCGGCGGAGAAGCTGGCGGGGGGCGGCGGGCGCAAGGAACTCATGCGCGGAAGCTAGGCCGGGCGACGGCGCCCTGAAAGCAAAAAGGGCCGCCGGTTTCCCGGCGACCCCTTTCATATCCAGAACCCGGAGGGGATCAGCCCTCCATGTCGTCCGGCAGGCCGACGGCGTGGAAGCCGGCGTCGACGTGGACGACTTCGCCCGTGGTCGAGCGGCCCAGGTCCGAGCACAGCCACAGGGCGGCGCCGGCGACGCCTTCCATCGAGGTCTCTTCCTTGATCAGCGAGAACTGCGCCGACTTGGAGTGCAGGCCGCGCCCGCCCGAGATCCCGGCCAGCGACAGGGTGCGCATCGCGCCCGCCGAGATGGCGTTGACGCGGATGTTCTTCGGACCCAGGTCGCGCGCGATGTAGCGGGTCGCGGCTTCCAGGGCGGCCTTGGCCACGCCCATGGTGTTGTAGTTGGGGATGACGCGTTCCGAACCCAGATAGGTCAGGGTGATCATCGAGCCGCCGTTGGGCATCAGTTTCGCCGAGCGCTTGGCCACGTCGACGAAGCTGAAGGCCGAGATGTTCATGGCCAGCAGGAAGCTGTCGCGGGTGGTGTTGTCGACGAAGGAGCCCTTCAGCTCGTCCTTGTTGGCGAAGGCCACCGAGTGGACGACGAAGTCGATCGTGCCGAACTCTTTTTCCAGCTCCTCGAAGGCCTTGTCCATCGAGGCGTCGTCGGTGACGTCGGCCTGGATCAGCAGCTTGGCGCCGACGCTCTCGGCCAGGGGGCGCACGCGGCGCTCAAGGCCTTCGCCGAGGTAGGTGAAGGCCAGCTCGGCGCCCTGGGCGGCCAGCTGCGAGGCGATGCCCCAGGCGATGGAACTGGAGTTCGCGACCCCCATGATCAGGCCCTTCTTGCCCTTCATCAGGTCGCCGGTGGGCATATCCCAGCCTTCGCTCGTCGCCATGGGTTCGTCTCCGTATCTGAACTTGATCCGCCTTTTGGACGGGTGCGGCGCGGGTGACAAGTCGCGGCGCCGCTGGCGTTCGGCGCGGGCCGCCTTAAGTTGAAAGACGATGAGCCTTGATCCGCACATTTCAGACGCGTCGCAGCCCGGTCCGGTCTTCTTTGATCGGTCGGAGCTGGGGCTGATGCTGCGGGTCTATGGCCGCATGGTCGCCGCCGGGGAATGGCGCGACTACGCCATGATCGGCCACAAGGACGTCGCCGAGTTCGCCGTCTTTCGCCGCTCGGGCGACGCGCCGCTTTATCGGATCGAGAAGCGGCCGGCCCTGCGTCTGAAGCAGGGCCAGTGGGCGGTGATCGGCGAGGGCGGTCATGTGCTGAAACGCGGGCGAGACCTGGCCCAGGTGCTGCGCGTGTTCGACAGCCGCAAGTTCAGCGTGGTGGAGTAGGGGCTGCTCTCATTTCGTCATCCTCGGACTTGATCCGAGGATCGGACTGTCAGTCTGTGCGACCTTGGGCAGAATGAGCGCGCCGCTCCGCTCGACCCTCGGGTCAAGCCCGAGGGGAGGGCGGAAATGAAAAGGCCCCGACGTTTCCGCCGGGGCCTACGTTCTTTTTTGGCCTATCGCGCTTGGGCGATACTTGAGACCTCTATTCCCGGCTGCCGCCCATGAAGGCCAGCAGGAACTGGAACAGGTTCACGAAGTTGATGAACAGGCTCAGGGCGCCGAAGCCCGTGGCCACGCCCATGGCTTCCTGATTACCGCCGAGCGCGTAGTAGGTCATCTTCAGGCGCTGGGTGTCATAGGCGATCAGACCCGAGAAGATCAGGACGCCGAGGCCCGAGATGATCAGGTACATCGTGCCCGACTGCATGAAGATGTTGACGATCGAGGCGATGACCAGGCCGATCACGCCCATGATCAGGAAGCTGCCCATGGCGGTCAGGTCCTTCTTGGTCGTGTAGCCGACCAGGCTGAGACCCGCGAAGGCCGCCGCCGTGACGAAGAAGGTCGAGGCCAGCGAACCGCCGGTGTAGCGCAGGAACAGGACGCCCAAGCCCGCGCCGATGGTCGAAACCACGGCCCAGTAGAGCATGTTCACGCCCTTGGCCGTCGGGTTCTTCATGAAGAACATCGAGCCGAACAGCATGACCAGGGGCGAGAACTGGATGATCATCCCCAGCAGGGTCAGGCCGATGCGGCCGTCGTCGGTGCGGGCGAACAGCAGTTGCTGCACGGCGGGCACGTTGCCGGTGATGTAGGCCAGGGCGCCGGCGACCACGAGGCCGAGGGCCAGCTTGTTGTAAACGCCCAGCATGAAGGCGCGCAGACCGGCGTCGACGGACATGTCCGCCGACTGCGGAAGCGGGCGCGCATAACCGTTGTTGAAGTCGCTCATCGCGAAAGAAGTCTCCCATTTGGACGGCAAACGCCGACCTTGGCTGGAAATATCGTGACGGACGGGCCGCCTTGCAAGGAAAACCCGTCTTCCGGACTGACGTTCCGCCCGCTACCAAGGGTCGCATGTTGCGCCTGTTCACCGCCATTTCGATCCCGGAAGACGTCGCTGAGACGCTTCAGCGCCGCCAGTCGGGCCTGCCGGGCGCGCGCTGGCGGCCGCTGGACGCCCTGCACGTCACCCTGGCCTTCTATGGCGAGGCGTCCGAGCGCACGGCGGACGATCTGGCGTCTGAACTAAGCCGAGCCGAGGGCGGCGGGGCCTTCGAGATCACGCTGAACGGCGTCGGGGCCTTTGGCGACGCCCACCGCACCCACACCCTGTGGGCCGGGCTGGAACGGTCGGAGCCGCTGAATGTCCTGGCCGGGCGCTGCCGTTCGGCGGGCGAGCGGGCGGGCGTGCCGCCGGAGAAGCGCGAATACCGACCGCATGTGACCCTGGCCTACCTGAAGCCGCAGACGAACCCGGATCGGATCGGGGCCTGGATCACCGGCCATAACCTGCTGCATTCGCCGCCGATCCGCATCGACCGCTTCGGCCTCTATTCCAGCGTCCTGACCGGGGACGGCAGCGTCTACAGCCTGGAGCGGGAGTATCTGCTTTGATCGAGCGTCCGACTTCGCCTCTCGGCCCCACGCTGGAGACGGAACGCCTGTTCCTGCGCCCGCCGACCCTTGACGACTTCCCCCGCTGGGCCGACTTCATGAGCGACCCGGAGACGACCCGCTTCATCGGCGGGGTGCAGTCGAAGCATGAGGTCTGGCGGGGGATCGCCTCGGTCGCGGGCATGTGGGCCCTGCAGGGCGAGGGCATGTTCTCTCTGATCGAGAAAGAGACCGGCGAGTGGATGGGCCGCATTGGCCCGCTGCATCCCTATGACTGGCCGGGCCGCGAGGTGGGCTGGAGCCTGCACCGCGACGCGACCGGCAAGGGCTATGCGGTCGAGGCTGCGGCGGCGACCATGGACTATGCCTTCGACGTGCTGGATTGGACCGACGTCATCCACTGCATCGACCCCGACAACCGGGGCTCGGAGAAGGTGGCGCTACGTCTGGGGTCAACCAATCGCGGGCCGGGCCGCATCCCGCCGCCCTTTCAGGATCATGTCGTCAACCTCTGGGGCCAGACGCGCGAGGAATGGCGCGAGAACCGATTGAGGCTGGGCCGCTGATCTGACCGTCATCCCGGAAGCGGCGTAGCCGCTATCCGGGACCGCCGAATACGCCAAAAGCCTATGTCCTGGGCGGTCCCGGCTCTCCGCCTCGCTGCGGCCGGGATGACGCAGAGGGATGATGCGGAGGAAAGGCTCTGCTTGCGGCAGGAACATAGGCGGAACATAAAGGCGGCATGGCCGCCTCTGTCCTTGATCTTGAACTGGTCTTCAGCCGGCCGGAGACCACCCTGTCGGTGACGCGCGGCGCGGCGCGGCTGATGCGGGACCTGGGCTATGCGCCTCTGCTGGAGGTCTGCCTGCCCAATGGGCGGCGCGCCGACGTCATGGCCCTGGGACCTAAGGGCGACATCGTCATCTGCGAGGTGAAGTCGGGCGTCGACGACTATCGCGTCGACCGCAAATGGCAGGAATACGGGCCCTTCTGCGACGCCTTCTATTTCGCCGTCGCGCCGGAGTTCCCGCAAGCCGTCCTATCCGACGCGCCGGGCCTGATCGTCGCCGACGGCTTCGGCGGGGCGGTGGTGCGGGCGGCGCCGACGACGCCCCTGGCGCCGGCGCGCCGCAAGGCCCTGACCCTGGCCTTCGCCCGGCTGGGCGCGCTCAGGGCGTCAGGCTAGGGAGATCGCGCGCCAGGCCGCGGTCCCGGCCAAGACTGAAGGTCCGATCCGCCCGCACTCCGCCCGCCAGCATGTGGCGGGTGATGCGTTCGAAGTGCTGGATGAAGACGGACAACTCGGCGCGCCGTTCGAGAGGCAGGGCGGCCGGGGACAGACCCATCAGGCCCGCCTCCTGTTCGCAGCGCCAGTCCATCACGGCGTCGAACGAGGGCGCCTTGAGGAACAGCAGGGCGTCGAAACGGGCGAAGGCCTCGGCGTAGGAGCCGGCCAGTTCGGCGTTGACCGCGCCGCGCCAGAGCCCTTGTCCATCCTGTTCGCGCTCCACGGCGTTGATCGGGGCGATCAGGTCGGCCTCGACCTGGGGCGTCGCCCCCAGGCACCAGCCATCGACCAGCACCGCCGACGGGCGGCCCGTGAACACAGGCCATTGCGTCTCGGGGCGGCGATCGTCGGCCAGCTTGTCGAAGGCGGGCAGGGCGGTTCGGCTGGCGGGACCGGCGGCGCGCAGGGCGGCGATGGTCGTGTCCAGCAGCCTCAGATCATGCGTGCCGGGCGGGCCGCGCACGGCGAACAGGGGATGGACCGCCCTGCCCTTGGCCTCGCGCTCGGCCTGGGTCAGATAGACATCGTCCAGCGACAGGTGCACGGCGCCGAACCGTTCGGCGGCGGCGCGGGCCAGGGTGGTCTTGCCCGACCCCTGCGCTCCGGCGACGCCGATCAGCGGAATGTGGTCCGGGCGCGCTTGCGCCGCAATCAAGGCCCCGACCGCATCCAGCAGCCGGGCGTCGATCATCTCAGTGCTGGCTTTGCGGCAGGCGCACGATCAGGCCGTCCAGGTCGTCGCTGACGCGGATCTGGCAGGACAGGCGGCTGTTCGGCTCGACGTTCTCGGCGAAGTCGAGCATCGACTCCTCCATGGCCGAGGGGCGGCCGGTCTCGGCGGCGAAGGCCTCGTCCACATAGACGTGGCAGGTGGCGCAGGCGCAGGCGCCGCCGCAGTCGGCGTCGATGCCCGGCACATTGTTACGGATCGCGCCTTCCATGACGGAAAGGCCGTTCTTGACCTCGACCGTGTGCTCGGTCCCGTCGTGCTCGATGTAGGTGATCTTGGCCATGCAGGCGTCTTAGCCTCGTCGGCGCGGGAGGCAAGCCCGGATGACTATGAAAAAGGCGGTCGTCTCGTCTCGCCCCTTCCCGCCGTCATTCCGGGGCGCGAAGCGAACCCGGAACAGGCGCCTGCTGCGGCCACGTCCCGGTCAGATGAAACGCCTGGGCCCCGGATCGCTCCTGCGGGTCGTCCGGGGTGACGGCAATATGAAGCTGGCCATGAAAAACCCCCGGAGCCTGACGGCGCCGGGGGCTGTTCGGATGGATCGGTCGGAAGCCCTAGGCCGCCGCGCGCTTGCGGCTCGGGGCCACCATCAGCTTCTTGGTCTCTGCGATCGCCTTGGCCGGGTTCAGCCCCTTGGGGCAGACCTGGGCGCAGTTCATGATCGTGTGGCAGCGATACAGCTTGAAGGGGTCCTCGAGGTCGTCGAGGCGCTTCTGGGTCGCGTCGTCGCGGCTGTCCGAGATCCAGCGGTAGGACTGCAGCAGGGCCGCCGGGCCGAGGTACTCTTCCTGGTTCCACCAGTAGCTGGGGCAGGAGGTCGAGCAGCAGGCGCACAGGATGCACTCATACAGGCCGTCCAGCTTCTCGCGGTCGGCGGGCGACTGCAGGCGCTCCTTCTCCGGGTCCGGCTCGTCGGACTGGAGGTAGGGCTGGATCGAGTCGTACTGGGCGTAGAAGAGGCTCAGGTCCGTCACCAGGTCCTTGACCACCGGCTGGTGGGGCAGGGGGGCCACGGTGATGTTGTGCGACGAGCACTCGTCCCAGCCCTTGGTGCAGGCCAGGGTGTTGCGACCGTCGATGTTCATCGAGCAGGAGCCGCAGATGCCTTCACGGCACGAGCGACGGAAGGACAGGGTGGGGTCGATCTCGTTCTTGATGTGGATCAGGGCGTCCAGAAGCATGGGGCCGTGATCGTCGGACGAGACCTCGAAGCTGTCCCAGCGCGGATCGGAATCCGTTTCCGGGTCATAGCGATAGACCTTGTAGGTCTTGACGTTCTTGGCGCCGGCCGGGGCCTTGTGGACCTTGCCGGTCGTGGGCTTGGAGCCGCGCGGGAGGGTGAGTTGAACCATCTGTCTGCTCTCCCTTAGTAAACCCGAGCCTTGGGCTCGATGTACGAGACGTCGTCGGTCATCGTGTATTTGTGGACCGGACGGTAGTCGATCTGGACGCCTTCGCCCGGACGCTTCCACGCCAGGGTGTGCTTCATCCAGTTGACGTCGTCGCGATCGGGGAAGTCCTCGCGGGCGTGGGCGCCGCGCGATTCCGTGCGGTTGGCCGCACCTTCGATGGTGACGAGGGCCTGAGCGATCAGGTTGTCGTACTCCAGCGTCTCCATCAGATCCGTGTTCCAGATCAGGCCGCGGTCCGTGGTCTTGATGTCGGCGCCGGCGGCGTCGATCGAGCGCAGCTTCTGGACGCCTTCGTCCAGGGTCTTGCCGGTGCGGAAGACGGCGGCGTCGGACTGCATGGCGCGCTGCATCTCGAGACGCAGCTTGGCGGTCGGGGTCGAGCCCGAGGCGTTGCGGAAGCGGTCGAGGCGGGCCAGGTGCTCGTCGGTCTGGGCCTTGGAGGCCGAGGGCACGGCCGACGCCTTGTCCACCACTTCACCGCAGCGCAGGCCGACGGCGCGGCCGAACACCACCAGGTCGGTCAGGGAGTTGGAGCCCAGACGGTTGGCGCCGTGCACCGAGACGCAGGCGGCTTCGCCCACGGCCATCAGGCCCGGAACCACGCTGTCGGGGTTGCCGTCGCGCAGGGTCAGCACCTCGCCGTGATAGTTGGTCGGGATGCCGCCCATGTTGTAGTGGACGGTCGGCAGGACCGGGATCGGCTCCTTGGTCACGTCGACGCCGGCGAAGATCTTGGCCGATTCCGAAATGCCCGGCAGGCGCTGGTGCAGGATCTTGGGATCCAGGTGGTCCAGGTGCAGGAAGATGTGGTCCTTGTTCGGACCCACGCCGCGGCCTTCGCGGATTTCGATGGTCATGGAGCGCGAAACCATGTCGCGCGGGGCCAGATCCTTCACGGTCGGCGCATAGCGCTCCATGAAGCGCTCGCCTTCCGAGTTGGTCAGATAGCCGCCTTCACCGCGGGCGCCCTCGGTGATGAGGCAGCCGGCGCCATAGATGCCGGTCGGGTGGAACTGCACGAACTCCATGTCCTGCAGCGGCAGGCCGGCGCGCAGCACCATGGCGTTGCCGTCGCCGGTGCAGGTGTGGGCCGAGGTGGCCGAGAAGTAGGCGCGGCCGTAACCGCCGGTCGCCAGCACCACCATCTTGGCGCGGAACTGGTGCATCTGGCCGGTGTCGAGCTGAAGCGCGGTGACGCCGGTGCAGGCGCCGTCCTGCATGATCAGGTCCAGGGCGAAGTATTCGACAAAGAACTTCACTTCCCGGCGGACCGACTGGCCGTACAGGGTGTGCAGGATGGCGTGACCGGTGCGGTCGGCGGCGGCGCAGGTGCGCTGCACCGGGCCTTCGCCGAAGTTGCGGGTCATGCCGCCGAAGGCGCGCTGGTAGATCTTGCCTTCTTCGGTGCGGCTGAAGGGCACGCCCCAGTGTTCCAGCTCGTAAACGGCCTTGGGCGCGTTACGGACCAGGTATTCGATGGCGTCCTGGTCGCCCAGCCAGTCCGACCCCTTGACGGTGTCGTACATGTGCCACTGCCAGCTGTCCTCGCCCATATTGCCCAGCGAGGCCGAGATGCCGCCCTGGGCGGCCACGGTGTGGCTACGTGTGGGGAAAACCTTGGTGACGCAGGCGACCTTCAGGCCCTGTTGCGCCGCGCCCAAGGCGGCACGGAGACCCGAACCGCCCGCGCCGACGACGACGACGTCGTATTCGTGATCGATAAGCTCGTAAGCAGCCATGACGGGATCAGACTCCGGCGGGCAGCGGGGCGGAGCCCATCGCCACACGCACGATGAAGAAGATGCTGGCGGCGGCCAGCACGAGGAAGACGAGGTTCGACAGGTTGATCAGGGTCGTCCGGGCCGAGGGCGTCGGGACGTAGTCCTCGATGATCACCTTCCAGGCCAGGCTGGCGAACAGGAAGAAGACGATGGCGGTAAGACCCAGCAGGCCGGCGTTCAGCGCATTGCCGAACCAGGCGGCGACCGCCTCATAGCCGGCGCCGGCCAGGGTGAAGGCGCTCGACAGCACCCACAGGCCCAGGGGCATCAGGGCCAGCAGGGCCAGCTTTTCGATCTTCCACTCGCCGGCGCCGTGGCGCTCGGAGATCTTCACATGGTTCTTGAACTTGGGGGCGGCGCTCACAGCGAAACCTTTCCGGCGGCGAACAGGACGACCCAGAACAGGACGGTCACGACCAGAGGGCCCCAGACCGCGATATTGGCCATCAGATTGGCGGACTTCAGATCAAGGCCCTTGCCGGCGTCGTTGATCAGGTGGCGGGCGCCGTTCAGCAGGAAGGAGAAGACCACCAGCGACAGGCCGAACCAGATGAAGAGACCGAACGGCGAGGCCGAGCAGGCCAGAACCTTGGCGTAGGCCTCGGGGCCGGCGGCGACCGCCGCGATCCAGGCCAGCAGCAGGACGGCGCCGACCGTGGCCGCGCCGATGGTGACGCGGAACAGGATGGAGGCCGTCATGGTCACGTGCCACCGCCAGACGTCGGTGAAGGGCGACATCGGCGCCACATGGCCATTGGGATGGCGGACGTAGCGGCCAGTCGGGTCGCCCGCACCCTGGGGAAGGTTCGACATGCGAATGATTCTCAAAAAACCTGTGGAAAAACAGGTCCGGTTGCAGTGCGATAGGCTTTAGTGACCGCAAAGGCCGGGTGTCAACGAACCGGGCCGTATAAGCGCTGCGGATCGCGATTTCCTGATCAGGCCTCGCGAATCGCTCGCAATAGGGCGGCTTTATCGTCCGCAGACAGAGGCCGGGCGCCGGGGCGGCCCCAGATCGGATCGGGCCACAGGCCGTCGTCGCGGCGGCGCCCGACGACATGGACATGCAGCTGGCGGGTGACGTTTCCGAGGGCCGCCGTGTTCAGCTTGTCGACGGGGCGGCCCGCCGCCTGACCCAGGGCGCGGACCCGTTCGCCCGCCCTCACCATCTCCTCCATCAGAGCGGCGCGCTGCTCGGCGGTCAGGTCATCCAGCTCGACCGCGTGCGCCACGCGGGGCAGCAGGATCAGCCAGGGAAAGCGGGCGTCGTCCTGCAGCCGCACCTGGCACAGGGGCCAGTCGACGGCGAAGACGGACCCGGCCTCGAAGGCAGGATCGGCTGTGAATTCAGTCATGTCAGATGCTCGTCCTCGAACCAGCGCAGGCGATAGGCGTTCATCGCCGTCGTCGCCAGCCGGGTCGTCAGCCGCCAGTTGACCACGGCCCCGACGGGGGCTCCGATGACCGGGATCAGCTGGGCCAGCTTGGCCAGGTCGATGTAGTCGCGATACTCCAGCTGGAACCTGCGCCAGTCGAAGTCCTGGATGCGCTCGGGCTGGTGCAGGCCGCGTCCCGCCGCCTCCAGGGCCGCCAGGGCCTCGGGCCGATGCCGGGCGCTGGAAAAGGCCAGCTGGAAGATGCGCAGCAGATAGAGACGCTCGGCCAGGCTCTTGCCCGAATGGCCGTAGAGGGCGCCGATCTCGGCCAGCAGCTTGACCTTGATGGCCAGCAGGGCAGGAAAATCGGCCGCCGCCAGCAGGAAGCCGCCCGCCCCCGCCACCCCGCCCTCGGCGCTGGCCGTGGTGCGATAGAGGTCGATGCGGGTGCGGATCAGGTCTTCGCGCGTCCTCAGGTCGCCATGCAGCAGGGGCTTGGCCGTGGTCCATTCGGCCCCCGCCATGACGCCTCGCGTGGTCAGCTCTACGCCGGAGGTGACGATCTGGTGCACCCGCTCGGGGATGATCTTGTTGATCCGATCCTGGGCGGCGCGAGTGGTCATGTCCCACAGGCCGGGACGGCGCAGCTGGCGTTCGCGCCAGGCCTCGGCCTCGCCCAGGACGCGGGCTTCATATTGGCGGTCGTCTTCCGTGGCGGTCATCATGCCCCTCTGGATGCGGCGACCCTCGCAGGGGCCGACCAAAGGCGCAACGCCCGGCGCTTGCTCCCGCTCCCTTGCGGGTCTAGACCGCCCGCCATCGAGTACCGTTTCGCACACGCAACATCGACTGGAGAGACCTCTATGGCTCGCGCGAAGATCGCCCTTATCGGCGCCGGAATGATCGGCGGAACCCTGGCCCACGTGGCTGCGCGCGAAGCGCTGGGCGACGTCATCCTGTTCGACATCGCCGAAGGCACGCCGCAAGGCAAAGCCCTCGACATCGCCGAGGCCTCGGCCGTCTTCGGTCAGGACGTGGCCCTCAAGGGCGCCAATGACTACGCCGACATCGCGGGCGCCGACGTCTGCATCGTCACCGCCGGCGTGCCGCGCAAGCCGGGCATGAGCCGCGACGACCTGATCGGCATCAACCTCAAGGTCATGAAGGCCGTCGGCGAGGGCATCAAGCAGCACGCCCCCAACGCCTTCGTCATCTGCATCACCAACCCGCTCGACGCCATGGTCTGGGCCCTGCAGAAGTTCTCGGGCCTGCCCAAGGAGAAGGTCGTCGGTATGGCCGGCGTTCTGGACTCGGCGCGCTTCGCCTACTTCCTGGCTGAAAAGACCGGCGTCTCGGTGCAGGACATCCACGCCTGGACCCTGGGCGGTCACGGCGACGACATGGTGCCGATGGTGCGCCACTCGACCGTGGGCGGCCTGCCGCTGCCCGACGCTGTCGCCGCCGGCTTCCTGAGCCAGGCCGACCTGGACGCCATCGTCGAGCGCACCCGCAAGGGCGGCGGCGAGATCGTGGCCCTGCTGAAGACCGGCTCGGCCTTCTACGCCCCGGCTGAATCCGCCATCGCCATGGCCAAGTCCTACCTGCTGGATCAGAAGCGCGTCCTGCCCTGCGCCGTCTGGCTGTCGGGCGAGTACGGCCTGTCCGACCTCTACGTCGGCGTCCCGGCCCTGATCGGCGCCGCCGGCGTCGAGAAGATCGTCGAGTTCACCACCAACGACGAAGAAAAGGCCATGTTCGCCAAGTCGGTCGAGTCGGTGAACGGCCTGATCCAAGCCTGCAAAGATATCGAGCCTTCCTTGGCTTAAGCCAAGGGCGCTAATGCGAGCCGCGCGGCGGCTCGCTGCTTGAGCGCATAGCCGTTCCGGCCGCGTCGGGTCGAGAAGGCGAAGCCTTCTGACCGCGGCCGAACAAAAATGGAAAGGGCCGCATCTTCGGGTGCGGCCCTTTTTCGTGCGCCATACCCCTCACCCCACACTCCGCCGTCATCCTCGGGCTTGACCCGAGGATCGGACCATCAAGTGCGCGACGTGGGACAATGACCCGCACCAGGCGCCGCATCCTGCCAAAGGCGGGCTGGTTAAACGCTCGATCCTCGGGTCAAGCCCGAGGATGACGGAGAGAAGAAGAGGGCAGGCCTCAGGCGTGAACCGGCGCCGCCTCTTCCGCCTCGCTCTCATCGCCCCTCTGCTCCAGCCACGATGCGCTGCGCATCTCGTTCAGGCGTGACACCGTGCGCTCGAACTCGAACGCTCCGACACCCTCGGCGTAAAGCTTCTCAGGCTCGGCCTCGGCCAGGACCACCAGCCGCGTCTTGGCCTCGTAGAGGGCGTCGATCAGCGTCACCAGACGTCGCGCCTCATGGTGGTTGGCGGGGCTCAAGGTCGGCACGTCGGACAGGAAGAGGGTGTGGAAGCGTCGGGCGATGGCCAGATAGTCCTGCGGCCCCAGGGGCGAGCCGCACAGTTCGGTAAAGGTGGCGCGCGCCATGCCGCCGACCGTGCGCTGCACCCGGACCTGACGGCCCAGAACGGGCAGGGCCACCGGCTCTTCCGGCTCTCCGCCCTTGAGGTCCGACCACAGGGTCTCGAAACCCTGACGGGCCGCATCGTCCCGCGGCGCGAACCAGACCCTGGCCCCCGCCATGCGGTCCAGGCGGAAGTCCCGCGCCCCGGCCGTCTCCACCACCTCGCAGCGTTCCCTCAGGATGTCGATGAAGGGCAGGAAGAGCTGGCGGTTGATGCCGTTCTTGTAGAGATCCTCAGGCGCGCGGTTCGAGGTCACCGCCAGGACCACCCGCTTCTCGAACAGGGCCTCGAACAGTCGACCCAGGATCATGGCGTCGGCGATGTCGGTGACCTGCAGCTCGTCAAAGCACAGCAGCCGCGCTTCCGAGGCGATCAGGGCCGCGATCGGCGGAATGGGGTCGTCGCCCTTGGCTGTCCCGAACACGGCCTTGCGGGCGCGCGGATCGCCGTCGCGCCACTGCTTCACCAGATCGTGGATGCGGGCCATGAAGGCGTGGAAGTGGGCGCGCACCTTCTTCTGTTCGGGCGTGGCCGAGTAAAACAGGTCCATCAGCATGGACTTGCCGCGTCCCGGCGGCCCCCAGATGTAGATGCCTTTGACCTCGGGCGGGCGGCCGAACAGGCCCTTCCTGGCCAGGTCCGCCTCCAGCCGTTCCAGCGCGGCCAGCAGCTCCAGTTGCTGCGGATCGGGGGCGATGACGCCCTCTTCGACGCGGATGTCGTAGGCGTTGCGGATACGGGAGGTCATGGTCAGCGGCATAGCCCCAAGGGACCGATCAGGGAAGGCGGAGCGGATTCATGCCTTCTGACGCAGGAATTTGGTGAAAACCGGTTGCTTCGCGCCTGCGAAAGACCCAAATGCAGAACCGCTTTTCTCCCCAGCGCCCCTTCTAAGGATATTCTGATCATGGGCTATCGCGTCGCCGTCGTTGGCGCCACCGGCAATGTCGGTCGCGAAATGATGAACATCATCGAGGAACTGAACTTCCCCGTCGACAAGATGCACGCGATCGCCTCACGGAAATCCAAGGGCGTGGAGGTTTCCTTCGGCGACAAGACGCTGAAGTGCGAAGATCTTGAGCAGTTCGACTTCTCGACCGTCGACCTCGTCCTGATGAGCGCCGGCGGCAAGGTGTCCAAGGAATGGTCGGAAAAGATCGGCAAGGCCGGTCCCATCGTCATCGACAACTCCTCGGCCTTCCGCATGGACCCGGACGTGCCGCTGATCGTGCCGGAGGTGAACCCCGACGCGGTCAAGCTGGCGCGCAAGAAGAACATCGTCGCCAACCCCAACTGCTCGACCGCCCAGCTGGTCGTGGCGCTGAAGCCCCTGCATGACGCGGCCAAGGCCAAGCGCGTCGTCGTCTCGACCTATCAATCCGTGTCGGGCGCCGGCAAGGAAGGCATGGACGAGCTGTGGAACCAGACCAAGGCCATCTACGGCCTGGGCGACGCCACGCCGAAGAAGTTCCCCAAGCAGATCGCCTTCAACGTCATCCCCTACATCGGCTCCTTCCGCGACGACGGCTACACCGACGAGGAAGCCAAGATGTGGGACGAGACCCACAAGATGATCGACCCCTCGATCAAGCTGACCGTGACCTGCGTCCGCGTGCCGGTCTTCGTCGGCCACTCGGAATCGGTGACGGTCGAGTTCGATCGCCCGATCGAGCCGGACGAGGCCCGCGAAATCCTGCGCGAGGCGCCGGGCGTCCTGGTCATCGATAAGCTGGAACACGACGGCTACATCACCCCCGTCGACGCCGCCGGCGAGCATGCGGTCTATGTGTCGCGCATCCGCAAGGACCCGACCGTCGAGAACGGCCTTTCGTTCTGGGTCGTGTCGGACAACCTGCGCAAGGGCGCGGCCCTGAACGCCGTCCAGATCGCCCAGCTGCTGGACGAGACCGGCGTCATCACCCCGTCCAGCGGCTACCGCAGCCTGACGGTCTAAGTACTCGCCGTCATCCCGGCCGTAGCGAAGCGTAGAGCCGGGACCGCCACGAACGTCGCCGTTTGATGCGGTCCCGGATCGATCCTTCGGATCGTCCGGGATGACGCTTATCAAGGCGTCCGCCCAGTGACCGCGTCCCCCTCTGCGACCTCGTCCGAAGCCCGCGCCGCCCTGATGGCGGGGGTGGGCTGCTATCTGCTGTGGGGCTTCATCCCCCTGGTCTTCCAGCAGATGGCGCATCAGGGCGCCGACGCCTGGGAGATCATGGGCCACCGCGCCGTCTGGGGCCTGCTCTGGGCCTTGCTGCTGGTCCTGATCGCGCGTCAGTGGACTCAGGTGGTCGCCGTCTTCCGCCAACCCAAGGTCCTGGGCTGGCTGGCCCTGTCGGCGGTGCTGATCGCGACGAACTGGACCACCTATGTCGTGGCGGTGAACAACGGGCGGACCCTGGACGCCTCGCTGGGCTACTACCTCAATCCCCTGCTCAACATGGCCGCCGGGGCCTGGTTGTTCCGTGAACGGATCGACCGCTTCGGCGCCGCCGCCATCGGCCTGGCCGCCGTCGGGGTGGTGCTGCAGACCCTGGCCCTGGGCCACGCCCCCTGGGTCTCCCTGCTGCTGGCCTTTAGCTTCGCCGCCTACGGCATCATCAGAAAGCGCGTCTCGGTCGAGGCCCAGACCGGCCTCTTCATGGAGTGCCTGCTGCTGGCCGCGCCGGGCCTGGCCTGGGTGATCTATATTCAGGCGACGGGGCAGGGGCATTTCACCGCCTCGCCCGCCGCCACCTTCTGGCTGCTGTTCGCCGGTCCGGCCACGGTCATCCCGCTCGCCCTCTTCGCCTGGGCGGCGCGGCGCATGCCCCTGTCCAGCATGGGCTTCCTGCAGTTCCTGGCTCCGACCATCGTCTTCTTCATCGGCATGATGCAGGGCGAAGCCCTGGGGGCCCTGCGCATCGCCTCCTTCGCCTTCATCTGGCTGGGCGCGGCGGTCTTCGCCGTCGGGGCGGTGCTCAAGGTGCGCCGCGCCAGCCGCACCGCCGAGACCATTGTCGCCCCGGAACCCGGCCTGCTGGACGATCCGGCCGAGGACCGCATGGCGGCCCTGGACCAGGAAGCGCGCGCCCCGCGTTGAGATTGACGGCCGTTCCAGCCTAGAAGGGCTGATGATCCGCGCCCGCTCTCTCGCCGTCCTTGCTCTTTCTGTCGCCCTGGCGACCGGCTCGTCCGCCTGCGCCCAGAGCGTCGGCATGCAAGGGGGCGGCGACGAAGTCATCCGCACGGCGCGCAGCGAGGCGCCCGCGCCGCTGGCCCCGCCGGTGGTCGTGCCGACCACGGCCGAGACCTTCGACGCGGTGAGCAACACCCTGGACGCCGCCGCCGAGGCCTGGTCCTCGGGCGACGTCGAGGCGGTCATGGCCACCTATGTCCAGGACGAGCCCCTGCTGGTCTTCCTCGGCGACACTCCGCTGAAGGGGCCGGACAGCGTACGCGCCGCCCTGCAGGCCCGCGCCGCCCAGCCGGGCGGCCTCGGCCAGATGACCTATGAGTGGTTCGAGACCCTGCAGTTCGACGTCAACACCACGGTGGTCTCGGGCCGGGTGGTCATGCGTCGTGAGGGCAAGACTGATCGCGGCCTGTTCACCCGCGTTCTGCGCCGCACCGAGGACGGCTGGCGCATCGTCCACGACCAACTGGCCTGGGGCGCCGACGCCTGAGGCTTTGACGCGGACCTTGCGCATAAGAGGCCGCGCTGGCGCCAGTGTTTCATTGAGATTGGCCGCATCGCGATGACGGATGCGCGCCTTGGTCAGTAACGACGTCATAGTCGCTCTCTGATCTTTCTCATCGTCCGCTCGACATCCCGCCTCCCTCTCCCTGTGGGAGAGGGCTTGAGCCTCGGAGAGCCGCAGGCGATCCGTCAGGCGAAAGGGTGAGGGTTGAAGTCTTCAGTCGGCGTAAGCCGCCGCATATCCTCCCCACCTTACCTGCGGGTATGCAGGTGCTACGAAGGGTAGGGATTGAGGTTCCTGTGCCACGGCGAGCGCCGACTCACACGGGGAACCCTCACCCTTTCGCTCGGCCAATCGCTTCGCTCTTGGGAGCTCAAGCCCTCTCCCATCGGGAGAGGGCCGCGTAAGTCGCCCATTGCACCAATTGCACTGTTTTTTTCGCGGCGCCGTGCAATGCGCCGCCGCCTCCTACAGCGCGGCGTAGAGCGCCTCGACCAGGCGCAGAGCGCGCGGATCGCCGATCAGGTGCGGCGACTGGCGCGTCATGACATAGGCGGCCGAAACCCCTGTCGCCGGATCGGCGAAGGCCATCGACCCGCCCCAGCCGGTATGGCCCACGCTCGCGGGATTGGACCCGAAGACCTTCAGGCTCTCGTTGCGCATGAAGCCGGCCGCCCAGCTCATGTCGAAGGGCACCACCTTGTCGAAGCCCCGGATGCGCTCGCGCGTCGCTTGCGCCAGCGTGTCCGCCGACAGCATCGTCTCACCGTCTAGGGCGCCGCCGGTGGCGACGATGGACATCATCCGCGCCAGGTCCTTGGCCGTGCCGTGCAGGTTGGCCGAGGGGATTTCCGCCATGCGCCACTCGGTCGAGCCGCGCCCGCCGGGGGCCGAGCCGCGATCCAGGAAGGCCGCCTTCTTGATGGCGTCGATGGGGCCGAGGTCCGGGGCGGCGGTCGGCTTGCGCATCTGCACCACCCGCCCATGCTCGCTCTCGGGCAGGCCGATCCACAGGTCGAGATCCAAGGGCTGAGCAAAGTCCTCGCGCAGGGCTGTGCCCATGCTGCGCCCATCGACGATGCGGAACAGCTCGCCGGCCAGATAGCCGATGGTGATGGGGTGATAGCCCGAGGCCGTGCCGGGCTCCCACAGCGGCGCCTGAGCCGCCAGCCGGTCCAGAACCGCCTGCCGATCAAACCAGATCTCCGGCTCGACCCCGCCGTCGAAGCCCGGCAGGCCCGACTGGTGGCTCATCAACTGGCCGACGGTCAGCCGGTCCTTGCCCGCAGCGCCGAAGGCCGGCCAGTGGTCGGCGACACTGTCCTCATAGGACAGCAGCCCCTTGTCGACGCAGCGCGCGATCATCAGGGCCATGACCGCCTTGCCGGTCGAGAAGACCGGGACCAGGGTCTTGTCCGTGAAGGGCGTCCGCCCCGCCGTGTCGGCCGACCCGGCCCACAGGTCCACGGCCACCTCCCCGTCGATGACGACGCTGAAGCGCGCGGCCAGCTCGTTCAGCCCTTCGGGCGCATCGATGAAGTTGGCGGCGAAGGCGTCCTTCACCGCGCTGAAACGGGCGGGGCAGAGGCCGTGGATGTCGGGCGCTTGGGTCATGCGGGCGGTCTAGCGCGTCAGGCCGCCGGGGTCACGGCTTGCGCGCATCGGCCGAGGCGTTGCGCGCCGCCTCGAACTCATCGCCCGGCTTCCACGCGGGCCAGTCGCGCGAGTTGGCCAGGGCGGCGCCGACCTCATAGAGCAGCTGAACATCGGCGGCGGCGGCGTCCATCTTCCACTCCGGCGTCCATTCGTCCGTGGGCTGATGATAGCGGTTGGCGACATAGTCGCGGCTGGCGGCGTTGTGGCCGGTGAAGCCGGCGGCGGCGAACAGGGCGGGCACGCCCTTCCGCGCCAGCGGGAAGTGGTCCGAGCGATAGAAGGCCCCGGCCTGGGGCGCCGGATCGGGGATCAGGCGACGGCCTTCGCGCCCGGCGAAGACGGCCAAGCGGTCGTCCAGATCATTCTTGCCCGCGCCTATGACGACGATGTTGGGGTCGATCTCGGTCCCCGGCAGCAGGCTGTCCATATTGATGTTGGCGACCGTGGTCTCCAGCGGCCAGACCGGATTGGCGGCATAATACTCGGCCCCCAGCAGGCCCGTCTCCTCGGCGGCCCAGCTGACGAAGACGGTCGAGCGTTCGGGGCGCGGCCCCTCGGCGAACAGGCGGGCCAGCTCCAGCACGGCCGCCACGCCCGTCGCATTGTCGACGGCGCCGTTATAGATGTCGTCGCCGTTCTTGGGCGTCGCCCGGCCATAGGCGTCCCAGTGGGCGCCGAACATCACCGTCTCGTCCGGGTGGGTCGCGCCCGGCAGGCGAGCCATGACGTTGCGGGTCTGAACCCGGTCGGCCTTCTGGCCGAAGTCGATGGACATGGTGACGCCGTCCAGCGCCACCGGTCGGAAGTCGGGCGTGCGCGCCTGGGCCTTTAGCGCGGCGAAGTCGAGCCCGGCGTCCTGGAACAGCTTTTCGGCCACGGCGCCCTGGATCCAGCCCTGGGCCTCCACGCGCTCCTTGTCCGGATCGGCGCGGACGATGTCGAACTTGGGCGCGGTCGAGGAGTTCTGCAGCGTCGACCAGGGATAGCCCGCGCCGGGCGTGTCGTGGATGACCAGGACCCCCGCTGCTCCGTGCGCCGCCGCCACCTGGAACTTGTAGGTCCAGCGGCCATAGAAGGTCATGGCCTGACCGTCGAACTGGCCGGTCACCGGATGGCCTTCCGGGGCGTTGAAGTCGGGGTCATTGACCAGGACCAGCATGATCTTGCCAGTCAGATCGACCCCCTTGTAGTCGTCCCAGCCGCGCTCGGGCGCGTCCACGCCATAGCCGACGAAGACCAGGGGCGCGTCCTTGAGCGAGATATGGCTCACCGGGCGGTCGGAGGAGACGATGACGTCCGTGGCCCGCTGCAGGGCGGTGGTCTGTCCCTTGGCGCTGACGCTGATGGCGGCGGGTCCGTCCTGACTGGTGCGGCTGACCTGGGCTGTCTGAACCCAGGCGCCGTCGGGGCCGCCGGGCTCCAGCCCGAGCGCCTGAAACTGCTGCGTCAGCCATGCGATGGTCTTGTCCTCGCCCGGCGTGACCGGGGCGCGGCCCTCGAATTCGTCCGAGGCCAGGACCCGCGTCGCCTCGCTGAGCCGGACCGGATCGACGCGACCCAAAGGCGCCGTCTGGGCGAGGGCCGAGGTCGAGGTCATCAGGACGGCGATCAGGCCAAGGGCGGCGGCGGAACGGGACATTGACATGAAGCGCACTCGGTCAGCGAGAGAAGGCTGACACGCTGCCCCCTCGCGCCCCGCCTGTCGACCCCCGCCCTTGGTCGATCAGCGCGCCTTCAGCCAGTCCGCCGCGCCCTGCGCCGCGACGACGCCGGAGGCGAAGGCGGCCTGCAGCAGATAGCCGCCGGTCGGGGCCTCCCAGTCCAGCATCTCGCCGGCGAGGAAGACGCCGGGGCGGGCTTTCAGCATCAGGTGTTCGTCCACGGCGTCCAGCGTTACACCGCCCGCCGAGGAGATGGCGCGGCTCAGGCCCTGAACCCCGGTCAGGGTGAGGCTGACGCCCTTGATACGCGCCGCCAGCGGACCCGGCTCGGTCGGCAGAGGCCCGGCCTCGCGCAGCAGGGCGACGGCCAGGGGGTCGAGGTGGACGGCCTTCCTCAGCCAGTTGGACAGGCTGTCCTTGCCGCGCGGCTTCAGCAGTTTCTGGGTCAGGGCCTGCCGGCTGATGTCGGGGCGCAGGTCCAGCATCAGCGTGGCCGAACCGTCGCGGGCGATGGCGTCGCGCAGGTCCGCCGAGAGGGCGTAGATGGCCCCGCCCTCGATCCCATAGGCGGCGATCATGGCCTCGCCGCGCACGGTGCGACCGGCATGGCTCAGGGCCACGCCCTTGATCGGCTGGCCGGCGAAGCGGTCTCGGAACAGGGGCGACCAGGCCAGGTCGAAGCCGACATTGGCGGGACGGAAGGGGGCGACAGCGACGCCCGCCGTCTCCAGTTCGGGAACCCAGGCGGCGTCGGATCCTAGCTTCGCCCAGCTGGCGCCGCCGAGCGCGAGGACCACGGCGTCGGGCCGTTCCAGCCGCTCGCCCTCGGGCGTGTCGAAGCTCAGTGCTCCGTCCTTCCAGCCGGTCCAGCGCGAGCGGGTGCGGATCTCGACGCCCAGGCCCTCCAGCCGCGCCAGCCAGGCGCGGAGCAGGGGCGAGGCCTTCATGGCCTTGGGGAAGACCCGGCCCGAGGAGCCGACAAAGGTCGCTTGGCCCAGACCCTCGACCCAGGCGATCAGATCGGCGGGCGAAAAGGCGTCCAGCCAGTCCGCGACGCGGTCCCGTGCCGGGGCGTCGTAGCGGTTCAGGAAGGGCGCCTGCGCCTCCGAATGGGTCAGGTTCAACCCGCCGCGCCCGGCCATCAGGAACTTGCGCGCCACCGAGGGCATCCGCTCATGCACCGTGACGCGCAGGCCCGCCGAAGCCAGGCGTTCGGCCGCCATCAGCCCGGCGGGGCCGGCGCCGATCACGGCGACAGCAGGAGGTGTGGAGGAAGGCGCGTCTGTCATCACGCCTTCCTAGACCGGAACGTCCGCGAACGGCATACGCTCTGTCCTCATGAGCGTCGCCTTCACCCGAGAAGAAGATCTGGAAGCCACGGCCGCCGACCTGGTGGACCGCCCGATCTCGCCCCATCCCAACCACGTCACGGCCGAGGGCCTGGCCCAGATCGAGGCCGAGCTGGCGGCGGCGCGGGCGGCCTATTCGGGGGCCCAGGTCAAGGGCGCGATCGAGGCGGACCGCACCGCCATGGCCCGGGCCACGCGCGACCTGCGTTACTGGGCGGCGCGCCGGGCCTCGGCCCAGCTGCTGGAGACGACGCCGGACGGGCGCGCGCGCTTCGGCGGCTCGGTGACCATCGAGCGCGAGGACGGCCGCACCCAGACCTGGCGCATCGTCGGGGAGGACGAGGCCGACCCGGCCAAGGGCAGTGTCAGCCACGTCTCGCCCCTGGCCCGCGCCCTGATGGGCAAGCGCGAGGGCGACGAGGCGATAGTGGCGGGCCAGTCGGTCGAGATCGTCGCGGTCGACTGAGGGGCTTAAAAGCCGCCCGTCCCCTTCTCTTTCGCCACCGGCTGGAAGTCGCGCACGAAGCGTTCCAGCAGGCGGACGCTGAAGCCCGCCGAGCCCGCCGGCTTGACGTCATTGGCGCCGCCATAGGCCATGTTGGCGATGTCCAGGTGGGCCCAGGGCGTCTCGGGCCGCGCAAAATAGCCGATGAAGTGGGCGCCGGTGCCCGCGCCCGCGCCGCCTTCGCCGGAGTTCTTGATGTCGGCGATGGTCGAGCTGGTGGCCCCGACATAGGAGGGGTGCAGCGGCAGGCGCCACAGGCGCTCGCCGGTCGCGTCGCCCGCCACGCGCAGCTGGTCGGCCAGGGCGTCGTGGCGGCTGAACAGACCGGCGTAGTCATTGCCGAGCGCCCCGCCGACCGAGCCGGTCAGGGTGGCTACGTCGACGATGGCCGCGGGGTCGAGACGGGTGTCGGCCCAGACCACGGCGTCGGCCAGGACCAGACGCCCTTCGGCGTCGGTCGAGATGATCTCGATGGTGCGGCCGTTCATGGCGGTCAGGACGTCGCCGGGACGGATGGCGTTCCCGTCGGGCATGTTTTCGGCCAGGGCCGCGACGGCGGCCACATCGACCGGGGCGCCCGCCCTGGCCAGGGCCAGGACGGCGCCGACGACGCTGGCGGCGCCGGACATGTCCATCTTCATATTGCCCATGTTGGCGCCCGGCTTGATGGAGACGCCGCCGGAATCGAAGGTGATGCCCTTGCCCAGCAGGGCGACGGGACCGACGTCAGGCGCGCCCTGACCCTTGTAGCGCACGACCAGCAGGCGTGGGGGACGCGGAGAGCCCTGGCCGACGCCGAGCAGCGAGCCCATGCCGAGGGCCTGCATGGCGGGCACGTCCAGAACCTCGATCTCGACGCCGGGAACCCCGGCGAAGGCCGCGCGGGCGCGCTCGACGAAGCTCTCGGGATAGATGACGTTGGCGGGTTCGTTGGAGATGTCGCGGGTCCAGGCCATGGCCTCGACCAGGGCCGCGCCGCGTCGCCAGGCGGCCTGAGCGCCGGCCGCGTCGTCGGCGACAAGGGTGATCCCGCCCGGCGCGGCGACGTCGCGGCCGGTGGTGCGGTGCAGGTCGGAGCGGTACTGGCCGAGGCCGAGGCCGGTCGCCAGCTCGGCGGCGTTGTCGGCGGACAGGCCGGCGGTCAGGACGGTCATTGCGCCGGGCTGGGCGATCAGGGCGCGACCGGCGACGGTCCCGGCGGTCTGGACCTCAGAAGGCTTGGCCTCGGTCGGCAGGCCGACGACCAGGATGCGGTCCCAGCCGCCGACGCCGTGCAGGCTCAGGGTCTGGCGCGCCTTGTAGTCGAAGCGGGCGGCGGTCAGGGCGGCGGCCACGGCCTCGCGCACGGCGGGGGTCAGGGCGGCGCCGCGCGCAGCCAGATCAGCCTCGGCCCCCAGGGGCAGGACCAGGGCGCCCGACGGCTGGCCCGGCGTGGCGGCGAAGGTCACGGCGCGCTGCGCGGCGGGGGCGGCGCGTGGCGTCAGGGCGGCGGGCGCTGCGGCGGCGGCTCGACGCGATTGGGCCTCGGCCGGCAGGGCGACGCTCAGGCTGACGGCGGCCAGGGCGGCGGCGGCGGCGAAGGTCGGAATGGTCTTGGTGCGGCGCATCGGTCGGAGCCCCCTCGGTGTCGATGAAGGTGCGTTTATGGCCAGGCTCGCCGGAGCGGCGCAAACCGTTCCGGCGATGCGGGGGGCGACCGCGACGCCGTGTCGCGGCGGCCGGTCAGCAGGCGGCGCGGCCGGGGCGCAGTTTCGGCGTCGACGCGACGGCGAGCTTGGCCGTCGCAGGCGCGGCGGGTTTGCGGGCCTCCAGCAGGGCGCCGATCCAGCCCCACGCGGGTTCCTTATGAGTGCGATACATCTCTTCCATCGGTCGTCCTCCTTTCGTGTGAGGCGAATATGCGGTTGACGAACGGGGTTCACAAACGAGACCATGGAGCTCATGCATAAGGCTTGCTTATGACTGACGTTCTGTCCCGCATTCCCGTCGACGCCTTGAGGGTGTTCGAGACGGCCGCACGCCTGCTCAGCTTCACCCGCGCCGCCGAGGCTCTGGGCATGAGCCAGGCGGCGGTCAGCTGGCGCATCCGCGACCTGGAGCAGAGGCTGGACCGGGCCCTGTTCGTGCGCGGCGTGCGGCAGGTGTCGCTGACGCCCGAGGGCGAGCGGCTGGCCACGGCCTCGATCGAGGCCATGACCCTGTTGCGCCGCGCCGTGGCCGACGTGGTCGAGGCGGATCAGGGCGTGCTGGCCATCACCACGTTGCAGACCCTGGCGACCCAGTGGCTGGCGACGCGGCTGGGGGCCTTTCAACTGGCCAACCCCGATCTGGCGGTGCGGGTCGACACCAGTTCCGTCCTGTCCAGCCTGGGCGCCGACGGCCTGGACGTGGCCCTGCGCTTTGGCTCGGGTCGGTGGCCGGGGCTGGAGAGCCGCTTCCTGATGCCCGCCGTCTTCACCCCCCTGTGCACCCCGGCCATGCGCGAGCACCTGGATCTGAAGACGCCGGCCGACCTGAAGCGCGCCCATCTGGTGGGCGAACCGGCCGAATGGGCCGCCTGGTTCGCCGCCGCCGGAGTGGCGCCCGCCGACGCGGCGCCTTCGCCGCGCCTGACCGCCGACAACCAGGCGATGGAGGTGGCGGCGGCGCTCGGCGATCAGGGTGTGGCCCTGGGCTCGCCCATCCTCTATGGCCGGGAGATCAAGCGAGGGCTGCTGGTCCGACCTTTCGAGCAGACGGTGGCCCTGGCCGAGGGTTATTGGCTCTGCTACCCGCCCGCCCGCCGCCTGACCCCCAAGATCGCCCGCTTCCGCGACTGGATCCTGGACACGGCGCGCGACGATCCGGCGGTGGTCGAGGGGGCGCGGCTGGCGGGACGGGCAGTGGGGGAGGTCGGGGGCTGATCCTTCTCTTGCGTGTGGCGGCGGCTTTGGGCGCTTCTTTCCGATGTCGCGAGACCCCTCATCCGTCGACCTTCGGTCGCCACCTTCTCCCACAAGGGGAGAAGGAACTTCTTGAGTGCGCTATCGCCCCTTGGGCTGCTTGAGCGCCGGCGTCCGCCTCGCGTTGCAGCGGGCGGTGGAAGGGCTGGGCGGGACGCCGGGCCTTCGCCCGGAGTGATTGAGTAATACCGTTTCGACGAAGACAGACGCCCCGCGCGAAGAGTTGGACATGAGCTCGGGGCAGGCGCCGGTCTTATCGGCTACCCCCGGCGCCCATGACGGGCAGGCTGCACCGGCGTGCAGTCCTGGAACGGTCCGCGTAACCCCCGCGACCCTGA
>RCUP01000241.1_pt1 | contig 48507 bp, 52 predicted proteins | sample 2166341 | NCBI WGS metagenome assembly RCUP01 (sample SAMN09932325, study PRJNA488358) | compost metagenome | isolation source: compost soil in succinonitrile-enriched | place: Germany: Experimental Botanical Garden | reverse complement strand
AGGAAGATCAGCCGCGCCCAGGGATTGTAATAGACCCGCACCGTCCAGGCCTGCTGCCCGTCCTCGGAACGCGCCCGCTCGCCCATGACCACATAGACATCGTCCAGCCCCCGGAAGTCGAGACCGACCTCGGTCGTCGTCTGGCCCCCCGCCGGGAAGAAGCGGCGCTCGGCGGTGATGCTGCGCTCGACCGCGCGGCCCTCGACCGGCATGATCGTCAACCGCCCCTGCTCGGCAAGATAGTTCGGCCCCTCGATCACCTCGACCGCATCCAGCCTCGCCCGCCACGGCCCCGACGACACCACGCCGCCCAGAGGCACCGCCGCCGCCGCCTCGGCCTTGAAGCTGGTCTCGACCACGGCCCCCAGAATGAAGACGCCGAGCCCCGCATGGGCCAGGGTCATGCCCCAGGCCCCCAGCGGCAGGCCTTTGGCGCGACGCAGGGTCTCGCCCAGCGGCGCGCGAAACGCCTTGGTCCGCGTCGCCAGTTCCGCCAGGGCGCCGAAAATCAGCCAGGTCCCGACGCCCAACCCTGCCGCCGCCAACGCCTTCTTCGGCTCGAACAACAGGAAGGCCGCGAACGCCGCCACGACCGCCAGACCCGCCGCCAGCCACAAACGCTGCAAGGCCCCCTTCAGATCGCCGCGCTTCCACGCCAGCAGAGGCCCGGCGGGCAGGATCAGACAGGCCACCAGCAGCAGGGGCACGAAGGTCGCGGCGAAATAGGGCGGCCCCACCGAAATGGTCGCCCCTGAAATCCCCTCGAGGATCAACGGATAGAGGGTCCCCAGCAGCACCGTCGCCGCCGCCGCCGTCAGGAAGAGGTTGTTCAGCACCAGGGCGCCTTCGCGGCTGATCGGCGCGAATGCCGCCCCCGACCGGATCGCCGGCGCCCTGAAGGCGAACAGGATGAAGGCCGCGCCCGCCGCCACGCCCAGAATGGCCAGCAGCATCATCCCGCGCTCGGGATCGACGGCGAAGGCGTGGACGCTGGTCAGCACGCCCGAGCGCACCAGAAACGCCCCCAGCATGGAGAAGGTGAAGGCCAGGATGGCGAGGAAGACCGTCCACCCCGCCAGCGCCCCGCGCCGCTCGGTGACGATGGCCGAGTGCAGCAGGGCCGCCCCCGCCAGCCACGGCATGAAGCTGGCGTTCTCGACCGGGTCCCAGAACCACCAGCCGCCCCAGCCCAGTTCGTAATAGGCCCAGAAGGACCCCAGGGTGATGCCGACCGTCAGAAACGCCCACGACGCCAGCGCCCACGGCCGCACCCAGCGCCCCCAGGCCGGATCGACCCGCTTCTCGATCAGGGCGGCGACCGCCAGAGAGAAACAGACCGAAAACCCGACATAGCCCGCGTAGAGCAGCGGCGGATGGAAGGCGAGCGCCGGGTCCTGCAACAGGGGGTTCAGCGACGCCCCCTGCACCGGGGCCGGGTCCAGCCGGGCGAACGGGTTCGACGTGAAGACGGCGAAGGCCAGGAACATGGTCGACAGCGCGCCCTGCACCGCCACGCTCGACGTCTTCAGCCCGAACGGCAGGCCGCGCGCCAGCGCCAGCGCCCCGCCGAAGCCGGTCATGACCAGGCACCACAGCACCAGCGAGCCCTCATGGCTGCCCCAGGCGGCGGCCACCTTGTAGAGCATGGGCTTGTCGGTGTGGCTGTTCAGGGCCACGTTCGACACTGAGAAGTCCGACACCGCAAAGGCGTAGATCAGGGCCGCGAAGGCCAAGGCCGTCGCCGCCGCCGAGGCGATCAGCGCCCCGCCGCCGGCCCCCGCCAACACCGGGCTCAGCCTCAGCCGTCCCACCGTCGCCAGCACCGTCGTCAGCCCGGCCAACACCAGGGCCAGGATCAGCGCGAACGCCCCCAGTTCGACGATCACAGGCTGCGGCTCGCGGCTGCGGGCAGGGCTTCGCCGGTCTCAGGCCGCCACTCGCCCTTGGCCTTCAGCCGGTCGGCGACTTCGCGCGGCATATAGGTCTCGTCGTGCTTGGCCAGCACCTGACTGGCTTCAAACACGCGGTCGGGACGGAAGGTGCCTTGCGCGACGATCCCCTGCCCCTCGCGGAACAGGTCGGGCAGGTCGCCGTGATAGCTGACGGTCGAGGTCCCCACATTGTCGGTGACGACGAAGACCACCGTCCCGTCCGCGCCCTTGACCACGCTGCCGGCCTCGACCAGCCCGCCCAGACGGATCACCCGTCCGACCGGCGCCGCCGCCTCGGTCACTTCGGACGGCGAGAAGAAGTAGGTGACATTGTCCTTCATGGCCCACAGCGACAGGCCGACCGCCAGGGCCAGCACGGGCGCGGCCGCGGCCACGATCCACAGACGCCGCCGCGCCTTGGGTGATTTGGGAAGCCAGCTCATGTCAGGACATCACAGAAGGGTTGCAGCAAGAGCTCATCCAGCCCCGCCCAATCTAGTTTGCAGGTCGGCCCGGCGCGGATCGTTCGGCTCCAGCGCCGCGATCAGCGGCCCCCAGGCCGCCGCCGCCCCAGCCTTGTCGCCGCGCTTCAGCGCCGCCTCGCCGAGGAAGTAGCGCGCGCCCAGTTGATCCGGGTCGTGCTTCAGAGCCTCGACAAAGGCCGCCTCGGCATCGCCGCCGACCGCGCCCTCATTGGCCCGCACCAGGCTCTCGCCCAGCCGCGCCCAGCTCTGGGCGTCGTCCGGCTTGATCGCCAGCGCCCGGCGGAAGGCCGAGGCCGCGCCGATGGGGTCGCCCGCCTCGAACCGCGCCGCGCCCAGCATGACCAGGGCCTGATGATCGTCGGGCCGATCCTTGACGATGCGCCCAATGACCGCCGCCGCTTGGGCCGGCTCCAGCGTCTCGGGCGAGGCCGCCCAGTCGCGCACCCGCGTCTCATAGGCCTGATCCGCCATGCCCGGCGCGCCCAGCCCCAGATAGAGCGCCAGCGAAACCGCCGCCGTCAGGCCGATTCCGCCCAGAACCCAGACCCGGTCCTTTGATCCGACCGTCGGCGCCCGCGCGTCGCGACGCGCCGCCAGCAGCCGCCGCCCCGCCTCGGCCCGTGCGGCGGTCCAGCCCGCCTCGTCCAGCAGGCCGCGCGTCTTCAGCCGGTCCAGCTCGGCCAGCTCGCGTCCGGCGGCGTCGCGATCGACCAAGCCTTCCGCGTCCGCGCCGCGCCGCGCCCCGGCCAGCACCAGAAGCCCGGCCAGGGCCGTGGCCAGTCCCGTCATGATCCAGAAGATCGTCATGCCCTGCGCTCTAGCGGATCAGGCGCGCCGACGCGAGGCTCCCGAGGTCGCAGCCTCGACCGCGACACTGGGCGGCGCCCCGGCCACCGTCAGCCGCCGCCGCACCGTCCGTTGCGCATCCTTGGCCCCGATCAGGCCCAGAAGCTCGGCGGTCAGGGCGATGCGCTTGCGCGCGATCCCCTCGTTCGGCGCCTCGCCGTCGTTCAACCGCTCGATCGCCTCGTCGGCCCAGGTCGCCAGTTTGCCGGTCAGCCCCTCCGCCGTCTGACGTCGCTCGGCCTCGCAGCCGAACACCGTGGCAGGGCCGCGCACTAGGCCGATCACCGCCGCCAGGGCCTTGGCCCGATCCGCCGCCGTCGCGTCCACCGCCTCGTCCAGACGCGGCGCCGGGCGCGTCATCCGCCCAGCCATGGTCGTGCGCTCGACCGGCAAGACCTTGCCCGTCGCCTTCTCGGCGGCGCTGAACAGCTCGGACAGCCTCAGCGCGATCTTCACCCGCGCCTGCCGCACCGCCTTGCCCCAGGCGCTGTCGGCCCGCAGCGGCAGGGTCATGTCGATCTCCGACAGGGTCTCGGCGCACCAGTCCAGATCGGCCTTCAGCAGGGCCGCATCGGCCCCCGGCGCCGTCGGGTCAAAGGCCGCCGCCTCGGCCGCGCGATGGGCCAGGGCCGTCACCACCCGGTCGACGAAGACCGCCAGTTCGCTCTCGCCCACCACCGTCTCGCGCCCGGCGGCGGGCGTGGCCAGGGCCACAAGCCGCAGCATCATCCGCGCGTCCGACAAATGGGCGAAGAAGACCTCCATCAGCCGCGCCGCCCCGTCCGGTGCGATCGAGGCCGCCTGCCGCAGCGCCAGCTTCAACTCCGCCGTCGCCTCCGGCCCCGGCCGTCCCAGCCAGGTCTCGAGGAACGCCAGACTGCGCCGCACCAGTCCGGCCAGGTCGAAACAGGCCGCCAATTCCGCCACCTGCGCCGCCGTCGCGCCGGCCCACAGATCTTCGCCCTGATCTCGCACCGCCGAGGCCGCGCTCAGGCACAGGCGGTCGGCCACCATGCGCGACAGCTCGTCGTCGCGATCCAGTTGCGGCAACAGCTCCGGCTCATTGCGCGTGGCCAGCTTCCACAACCGCGCCGGCACGCCCGCCGGAAAGCTCAGCCCCTCCAGCCCGTCCTCGCGCGGCCGGAACAGGGGCGTCAGCGGCGCAAAGGCCGCGTCCCGCCGCCGCCGGTCCAGAGCCTCGACCTCGACCATGTCGCGCAGCGCCCACGCGCGATCCCCCGTCATCGCCGCCGCCAGCGTTTCCAGCTGGGACAACAGATGATCCGGGCAAGCGGCGATCAGCTGGGCCAGGGCGGCCCTTTGCGCGACCGACAGGTCCGCCATGCACTCTCCTTCGGCCGATCCGATTCCCGGCCACGGGGCCGAGGGTGCGCCCTTCGGGTTAACAGGGGATTGGGAGGCCGCGCTCGTCTTCATTCCGAGGCGCGCAACGCACCGGCTACCGATCTGCCGGACCGGTCTCACTCCCGCCTTCGGGGGGCATTTCTCCAATGACAAATCGTCGCGATAGCGCCGCATCATTTCGCGGATTCATGTTCACCCTGCGCGGTCGTCGGATCGATCGGCGGCGCACCTCATTTCGGAGCCTGTCATGTCGTTCGGCCAAAAAACCGTCGTCGCCCTTGCTACGAGTGTTTTCGTTCTGACCTCTCCCGTCTCGACCTGGGCCCAGACGCCCGGCGCGCTCAGCGATCTGATCGATGCGCGCGCCGGTCAGGCCGAGGGGGAATTGCAACGGCGCGGCTATCAGGCCACCGACCGTTCCGAAGTGGTCGGCGACGGCCGTCTGACCTACTGGCGCAAGGGCGACGACTGCGTCGCCATCATGACCCGCGACGGCCGCTACGCCTCGATCAACCGCGCCGGACGCAGCGAGTGCGGCGACCGCCATTCCAGCTCTGGCGACAACGCCGCCGCCGTCGCGGCGGGCGTAGCCATTGTCGGCCTGGCCGCCGCCATCGCCGCCCACAACAACCGCCATCACGACGCCGACGAAAACCATGACCGCGAGTATCAACGCGGCTATCAGGCCGCCCTCTACGGCGCCGACTATGATGATCGCCATGAGACCGAGGGCTATCACGAAGGCTACCTCGCCGGCGAAGACGAGGCCCGCAATCGCCGCCACTCGAACAGCCGCTGGGTGCAGGGCGCCCCGCCCGCCGCGCAACAGGCCTGTTCTCGCAGCGCCGACGAATTCCAGAACCGCCCCTACGGCTCCAGCGTGCCGATCGGCGTGCGCGATCTGGGCCGCGGCGAGTATGAACTGACCATGGCCACCGGCTCCTATCGCTCACGCTGCACCGTCAGCGCCTCGGGCGACGTCCGCGCCATGAACCCCTACTAGACCTCGACGGCGATCAGATCGGCCAGCGCCAGCGTCACCCGCAAGACCTGGCCGGCGCCTGACGGCTTGCGACAGAGGAAGCGATACCCGCTTTCGACCCATGGCGGTCATCCATTCAGAAAAGCATCATCGGTGGATGTCAGCGCCAGATTACAACGACCCTAAGTCCAGACTTAAGGTGCGCTTTCGGCCGCTGCGCGGTTCAAGCACGCTTGCCTTGCTGCCTGTCGGACTGTCCATGCTCGCCGCGATTGTCTGCCTAATCGCATTTCTGGCCAGCTTTCTTCCAGGTGCCGAAGTTAGCGGAAGTCCGTTCTGGTTCCTCGCCGGAGCGGCAGCTTTTGCCCTCAGTGCCGGAGTCTTTTATGCGGCCCACAGGTTCCTTCGGCGCTTCCGCTGAACGGCAGCTTCCCACCCCTAGCTGAACTTCACCCTGTCCGCCTTCGCCCCCTCACGCCTCCGCCGCAGGCAGCTCCAGCAGCACCTTCAGCCCGCCCATGTCGCTGTCGGCCAGGGTCACGCGACCGCCATAGGCCCGCGTCAGGTCCTCGACGATGGACAGGCCCAGACCGGTGCCCGGCGTGTCCTCGTCCATGCGCGTGCCGCGTTTCAGGGCGGCGTCGCGCTGATCGGCGGGCAGGCCGGGGCCGTCGTCCTCGACCACCACCACCATCTGGCCGGGCACCGAAGGCCCCGCCGAAATCCGCACCCGGCGCCTGCACCACTTGGCGGCGTTCTCGATCAGGTTGCCGAAGATCTCCTGCAGGTCCTGCCGCTCGCCCAGGAAGGCCAGGTCGTCGGGCGCGCGCCAGTCGATCTCGACATTCTTGGTCTCGAACACCCGCTCCAGCATGACCGCCAGTTCGTCCAGAACCTCGCCCACCGGGGTCCGTTCGCCCAGACCATGCGCGGCGCGGGCGGCGGCGCGGGCGCGGCGCAGATGGTGGTCCACCTGATCCTGCATGACCTTGGTCTGCTTGCGCACCATGTCGGGCAGGACGCCCTCGCTCGTTCCCGCCTCGGCCAGCATGACCGCCAGCGGCGTCTTCAGCGCATGGGCCAGGTTGCCGACGTGGGTGCGCTGGCGCTCCACCGTCTCCTGATTGTGGGTCAGCAGCCGGTTGACCTGTTCGGCCAGGGGCTGGATCTCCAGCGGATAGACGCCCCCGACCCGGTGCGAGCGCCCCTTGCGCACGTCCGAAATCTCGTCGCGCAGGTCGAACAGCGGGCGCAGCCCCACCCGCACCTGAATGAAGACCGCCGAAACCAGACCGGCGCCCAGCAGCAGCATGGCCACCCAGGTCACGGTGGCGAACTGGCGCGTGTCGGCGTCGATGTCGGAACGGTCCACCCCGGCGAAGAAGACCACCGGCGCGGTGCGCCCCGGCAGTTGCTTCATGCTGGCGGCGATGCGCAGGGGCTCGCCCTTGGGCCCGTCCTCGGCGTTGTAGCTGATGGTCTGGCCGAAGGCGGCCCTCAGCCGCTCGTCCAGATCAGGGGCGTATTCCAGATCGGCCCGGCCCAGAGAGGCCGAACGCGCCACCACCTGCAACTGACCGTCCCGCCCCTGCTCGGCCACCATCCAGTACTTGCCGGACAGCAGGCGCTCGGTGCGCGCGTCGCGGATTTCGCCGATGAAGATCTCGCCCTCGGGGGTGATGGAGGCGGCGACCACCGCCTCGTCGATGGTGTCGCCCAGCATATTGCCGAGCCGCCGCAGCGCCGATTCCTGAAACACCGAGGTCAGGACCACGCCGGTGACCAGCAGGGCCACCAGTATCCAGGCCGAGGCCAGCCAGATCAGCCGCCGCGTCAGCGACCGGCCGGGCCGCCCGAACCAGCGCCCCCATTCCTTCGACTGCGGCTTGGCGGGCGCTTCAGCCGCCCCGGCGTCGGTCACGGATCAGGCCGCGTCGCTCTCGCCGGCCAGCGGCGACAGGCGATAGCCCAGGCCGCGCACCGTCTCGATCCGGTCCGAACCGATCTTCTTCCTCAGGCGACCGACGAAGACCTCGATGGTGTTGGAGTCGCGGTCGAAATCCTGATCATACAGGTGCTCGACCAGCTCGGTGCGGCTGATGACCCGGCCCTGATGCATCATCATGTAGTGCAGCAGGCGGTATTCCAGCGAGGTCAGGCGCAACGGCTCGCCGTTCACCGTCGCCCGCGCCGCGCGCGGGTCCAGCCTCAGGCCGCCGCAGGTCAGGGTCGCCGCCGCATGGCCGGCCGAACGCCGCAGCAGGGCGCGCAGGCGGGCCAGCAATTCCTCGGTGTGGAAGGGCTTGGTCAGATAGTCGTCGGCCCCGGCGTCAAAGCCCGCCACCTTGTCCGACCAGGCGCCGCGCGCCGTCAGGATCAGCACCGGCGTCGTCTTGCCCTCGCGGCGCCAGCGTTCCAGCACCGAAACGCCGTCGATCTTGGGCAGACCCAGATCCAGCACCACCACGTCATAGGGTTCGGTGTCGCCCAGGAACCAGGCTTCCTCGCCGTCCGGGGCATGATCGACGGCGTATCCGGCGTCGCTCAGGGCCGTCTTCAGCTGGCGCGACAGATCGACGTCGTCCTCGACAAGCAGCACCCGCATTCAGTCGTCTCCGCGAACCCGGCCGGACCGGCCGTCAACCTGTATGTCCGACACGCGTCCGCCCGGATATTCCCAGCGCACCACATAGTCGCCGCCCCGTTCCTGCACGCCCAGCATCCGGCCGGGTCGGCCAGACTGGACGCGGCGGGCGATGTCGCCGGGGTCCGCGCGCGGGGCCGACCGAGGCGCATCACGCAGCCCCTGGCCCGGATAGCCGCGCGGCTGTTCCCGACGATCCTGAGACTGGGCCTCGTCGCGATCCCGGTCACGGCCACGCGACTGAGCCGCCGCGTCCGTCAGGGGAACGACAGCGATCAGACCGGCCAGCAGGAGGGCTCGAATACGCATCATGGTTTGTCTTCTAGACAGGGGCCTCTGAACGGGGGCTGAACGCGCAGTCTATCGCCGTTCATCCGGACAAGGAACGCGTGGACGCGGATTCTCCGTCGCTGTGGCCCGCAATCCTGCCTGACCGGTCCAAGATGACGAACTTCTCATGCAGATGAACCCTGTCTGAAACGCGCCGTTCAGATGCGGCTCAGCCGCCGGGTGGTCTTTTGGGATCAACGCAGCCGATCCGGTTGCGACGAACCGAAGGAGCCAAGACCATGAAAAAGCTGCTGATCCCCGCCCTGGCCGTCGCTGTCGCCTCGGCCGCTCTGCCCGCCGCCGCCCAATCCTACAATGGGGCCTACGACCGTCACGCCCCCTCGCGCGGCCATGGCTATGAGCAGAACTACAACGGCTGGAACGCCATCTCCCAGCGCAAGCACAACCTCGATCGTCGTATCGACCGCGGCGTCCAGACCCGCCAGCTCAGCCGCCGCGAGGCCTCGCGTCTGCAAGACGAGTTGAACAGCCTGGTCCGTCTGGAGCGCAGCTACATGCGCGGCGGCCTGACCCGCTGGGAGCGCCAGGACCTGGACCGTCGCTATGACCGCCTGTCCGCCAAGGTCCGCTATGAGCGCAACGACTACAACGGCCGTCGCCACTGACGGCTGACCAAGAACCGGACCTCATCCCTCCCTGTCTGAGGCCCGGCCAAGGGGCGCGATCCGCAAGGGTCGCGCCCTTTTTCCTATGCGGGCTCGATCACGGTGAGTTCCGGCCACCGCCCGCGCGCGCTGGCGATCACCTTGTCCCAGCCCTTGGCCAGCCCCCGCACGGGATTGGGCCGGATCACCATGTCGAAGACGTCCTGCAGGCCATAGGGCGCGGCCACGCTGATGGTGTCGTCCTTCTCCAGCCGCACAGCCAGGGCGAAGGCCGGGGCCACGAACTGGGCCGGGGCGTCGTCGGTGCAGGTCAGGGCCTCATAGGCCTCGCCGAACTTGCTCTCGAACCACAGATGCACCCGCGCCTGGTTGCGCACCTCGACCAGATCGCGGAACGGCGCCTCGAACGCCGCTGTCACCCGCTTGATGATGACGTCCTCGGCGTCCCACGAGACATCGGGATCGAAATAGCCGATGTCGTAGTCCTTGATCCCATAGCCGACCGGCCGCCCGGTCCGGTCGTTCCACACCCCCTGATAGACGGCCCCGGAAAACAGCCGCCAGTCCGGCAGGTCCAGATCCCGCATCACGCTCAGCACATGCATCAGCGCCGGGTCGGCGCGGACGATCTCGATCAGTCGGGTTTCCAGGGTCATGCCGCCGTCTGAAGGCGATTCCGAACCCCCGCCAACCTCTTTCCTCCCCATTTCATGGGGAGGGGGACCGCGTAGCGGTGGAGGGGGCGGCGCAATCGGTTGGCCTGGTGTCGCCCCCTCCGTCACGTCGCTTTCAGCGCCGCGCCATCTCCCCATGAAATGGGGAGGAAAGGTCTAGCGATCCCGCAGCGGCCAGCCGTGATCCAGCGGCCCATGCCCCTGCCCCAGGCCAGGCGCGCGGCGAATGGCCTCGGCGACATAGGCCCAGGCCTCGGCCACGGCGGTCTGCAACGGCAGGCCCTTGGCGATCCCGGCGGCGCACGCACTCGCCAAGGTGCAGCCGGTGCCGTGGGTGTGGCGGGTGTCGAGGCGTTCGCTCTCCAGCACGGTCTCGCCGTCGCGCGTCAGCAGCAGGTCGATCACCGTCTCGCCCGGCACGTGGCCGCCTTTCATCAGCACGGCCCGCGCGCCCATCGACAACAGGGCCTCGCCCGCCCGGCGCTGGCCGTCCAGATCGGCCACGGCGATCCCGGTCAGGGCCTCGGCCTCGGGCGCATTGGGGGTCAACAGGGCCGCGCGTGGGACCATCAGCCGCCGCACCGCCTCCACCGCGCGATCCTCCAGCAGGGGCGAACCGCCCTTGGCGATCATCACCGGATCGACCACCGCCGGCACGCCATCGGCATAGTCGATCAGACCCGCCACCGCCTCGACCACCTCGATCGAACCCAGCATGCCGGTCTTCAGGGCGTCGGCCCCGATGTCGTCCAGCACGGCTTTCGCCTGGGCCTCGATCACGTCGATCGGCAGGGGATAGACGCCGTGAACCCCCAGGGTGTTCTGAATGGTGATGGCCGTGATGGCCGTGGCGGCGAACCCGCCCAGCATGGTCACCGCCTTGATGTCGGCCTGAACGCCCGCCCCGCCGCCCGAATCCGAGCCCGCCAGAATGAGAACTCGACCTCTCTTTTGGTCCCTATCGTCTCCGACGCGGTCGGAGACTTCTTGAGGGAGGTCCTGCTCGCCCATTAGTGCGCTCCCGAAAACAGCTTCAACCCGACGATGCCCGCCACGATCAGCAGGATGCAGACCGCCCGCACCGCCGTCGCCGGCTCGCCATAGACCACGATCCCTACCGCCGCCGCGCCCACGGCGCCGATGCCGGTCCACACCGCATAGGCCGTGCCCACCGGCAGCTTCTGCGTGGCGATCCACAGCCCCACCATGCTGGCGATCAGGGCCAGCACCACGCCCAGCGACAGCAGCGGCCGCTGCACGCCCACATACTTGATGCCCGAGGCCCACATGACCTCGAACAGGCCCGCCACGACGAGCACCACCCACGGATTGAAAGACTGAAGCCAGGACATGACGGCTGCATGACCGATCACGCGCCTCCAGACAAGGCGGGGCGAAATGGACAGGCTTTGGTCGCGGTTAAGGACGCGAGGCCCCGCCGATAACAGTATTCACGAAACAACAATATCCGTTACCATGTTTACAAACATCGGTATTTCAAATTTCAAGGCTAATTTTACTCAGTCGTGCAACACTATTTGGTGCTGCACGTTGCAGCGGAGGTTTACCGCCAAGGTTGGTATATGAAAACGCCATTCGTAAACACCGCAATGCTTATCCGCCGTCCTATCGACGAGGTTTTTCAAGCATTTACGGAACCAGGAGTGACGTCCTGGTTTTGGTTTACCCATGGTGATCGTCGTCTGACCGTCGGGGCTCAGGCGACCTGGACCTGGGGCATGTACGGCGTCTCGACCCGCGTCGCGGTCAAGGCGGTCGAGCCCGGTCGCCGAATTCTGCTCGACTGGAACCTCGAAGACCGTCCGTCCGAGGTCGAATTCCTGTTCGAGCGCCGCGGCGGCTTCACCTGGGTCGAGATCATCAATCGCGGCTTTGAGGACACCGACGAAGGTCTGGCGGAAGCGTTCGACGCCAAGGAAGGCTTCACCCTCGTCTTGGCCGGGGCCAAGCTCTGGCTAGAACAGGCGATCGAGCCCCGCTTCATCCTTGATCGCTTCCCCGATCGCGTGCGCGAGACCTGGAAGCAGCGCTAGCTAGGACGGCCGCGCCGGAACAGACGCCTCGCGGAACCGCGTTCGCATCCACGCCCTTACGAAGGTGGCTCCAATGCCGCCGTCATCGGGAGAGAAAACATGCGTGGTTCCGTCGCCGTCATCATCGCCGCGACCAGTCTGTCGCTGGTCGCCTGTTCGCCACCCTCAGCCGACAAGGCCGCCGAAAAGGCGCCCGCCGCTGCGGCCGCATCCGGCCACACTGCCGAACAGGCCCGCAATCTGGCGACCTTCGACGACCTGGATTTCAACGTCTACAGCGGCCAGAAGTGGGACGAGTTCGGCCGCAGCCACGCCGAGAACATCGTCGTCCACTATCCTGACGGCACGACCACGACAGGCCTGCCCGCCCACATCGAGGGCCTGAAGCCCCAGTTCGTCTTCGCCCCTGACACCCGGATCAAGGAACACCCCGTCAAACTGGCCGACGGCGATTTCACCGCGGTTCAAGGCATCATGGAGGGCACCTTCACCCAGCCGATGGACCTGGGCGGCGGCAAGGTGATCCAGCCGACCGGCAAGGCCTTCAAACTGCCCATGCTGACCGTCGGCCGCTGGGAAAACGGCCTCATGGTCGAGGAATGGCTCTACTGGGACAACCAGGCCTTCATGAAGCAGATCGGGGTCGCGCCCTAACAGCCACCGCGGCCTGAAGCTTCAGCGCCTGCACCGTCTCGCGCACGTCGTGGACGCGCACCATCCGCGCCCCGCGACGTGCGCCCTCCAGCGCCAGGGCCAGCGAGCCGCCCAGCCGGTCGCTCGCCTCGACGGCGGTCGCGTCCACCCCCTGAATGGTCCGCTTGCGGCTGGCGGCGTAGAGCACCGGGAAGCCCAGATCGACCAGAGCCTCCAACCGCGCCGTCAGCATCAGGTTGTGTTCCGTGGTCTTGGCAAAGCCTATGCCAGGGTCCAGCCAGATCTTCTCTCGCACCACCCCCGCCTGCATGGCCGCCTCGGCCCGCGCCGCCAGATGGGCGACCACCTCGGCCACGACGTCGTCATAGCGGGGGTCGTCCTGCATGGTCTTGGGCTCGCCCTTCATGTGCATCAGCACCACCGCGCACCCCAGGTCAGCGGCGGTCGCCAGGCTGTCGGGATCGTGCATCAGGGCCGTCACGTCGTTCCACATGTCGGCCCCGGCGGCGACCGCCGCCCGCGCCACCCCCGGCTTCATGGTGTCGATGCTGATCACCCCGTCCCAGCGGGCGCGCAGGGCGGCGATCAACGGCACGGTGCGCGCGGTCTCCTCCTCTTCGCTGACCGGGTCCGAACCCGGCCGCGTGCTCTCGCCGCCGATGTCCAGCACCTGGGCCCCCTGCTCGATCAGCCGCAGGGCGTGAGCCAGCGCCGCCTCGCGCGTATCGTGCCGCCCGCCGTCCGAGAAGCTGTCGGGCGTGACGTTGACGATTCCCATGACCAAGGGGGGGACCAGCGGCGGTTTCACGAGGGATTGAAGGCTCATGCGACAAGAACTCCCAAGGCGCCGGTTTGACTTTCCGCGCGCCGAGGCTCAGCCTCTAGCCACTATGGAACGTTTCGTCAGCCAGGCTCGACGCCTCACCCACGCGGGTCGCCGCGTCGAAGGCCTTTAACCCGTAGCGGCCAGCTTGCTGTCGCCCGCTACGGGGCGCGTCGCTTCGCTTTTTTCCTAGTTCCCTAACATCAGGATCGCGCACGCCGCCCGACGGTCGTCCGTGAACACGCCTGCCATGACCCGACCTCAAGACGATCCGCCCGCGCGCGGCGCCGACATCCTGCCCTTCCCGAGCCGCCGCCCCGCAATGCCGCCGGCGCCCGCGCCTGCGCCGGTGCCCCAACCTCTGGGCGGCGACAGCGACGACGACGGCCCCTCGGCCGCCTGACCCTTTTTCCTTTTTCCATCACATCGAGAAACGACATGACTGCCTCCAAGACCCGCGGCCGCCCTCCGGCCCTGCCCGGCATCCTCCTCAGCCGCACGGACTTCGACGCGCTCGACCGCCTGGTCGGCGACCTGCCCGGAACCGGCCCCGCCGGCCTGCTGCAACAGGAACTGGACCGCGCCGAAGTCTGTGACGACGTCGACATGCCCCGCGACGTGGTCGGCCTGAACCGCTGGCTGCACTACGCCGACGACCGCCATCCCGAGGTGCGCCGCGTCCAGCTGGTCCTGCCGCGCGAGGCTGACATCGACGCGGGCCGCGTCTCCATCCTGTCCCACGTCGGCGCCGGCCTGATCGGCCTCAAGGAAGGCGAGTCCATCAACTGGCCCGACCCCTCCGGCGAAACCCGCAAGCTGACCGCCGTCCTGATCGAGGACGAAGACCCCATCGCGGCCGTGGCCCACTGAAAGCTGCTGCGCCGGCTCTGATCTTTCCTCCCCATTTCATGGGGAGGGGGACCACGAAGTGGTGGAGGGGGCGACGCCGCCCTCTCCCGCCGAGTCGCTCCCTCCGTCACGTCGCCTTCGGCTCCGAGCCACCTCCCCATGAAATGGGGACGAAAGCCGCTACCCCTTTCGCCCGATCAACCCGCCCAGCGCATCCAGATAGGCCGCGAACGCCGCCCGCCCCTGCGGCGTGATGGCTGCCCGCGTCAGGGGCTTGTTGTTCACAAAGCTCTTGCTGATGGCGACATAGCCCGCCTCTTCCAGCTTCTTCAGGTGGACCGACAGATTGCCCTGGGTCGCCTCCAGCACCGTCTTCAGCTCGGTGAAGTCCGCCGCCTCGACATCGGCCAGATAGACCATGATCCCCAGCCGCATGCGGCCGTGGATGACCTCGTCGATCCGTCCAAAGTCGTCCGCCAGACCCATGGCGTCAGGCGGCCCTGGCGCTCGCGCGCGCGTCGCGGAACATGACCCAGCCCGGCAGGGCGAACAGCAGGAACAGGGCCAGGGTGCACACCCCCAGATAGGCCATCGGCTGGCGCACCAGCACGCCCAGGGCCACCGCCGTCACCCATCCGCCCAGCGACACCGCCAGCATCCAGCCCTTCTTCTTCAGCACCCAGGCCACATACCAGGCCGCCGCCTGCAGGGCGAAGACGATGGCGGCGTAATACAGCCAGACGGCGAAATCCTGATCCCGCACCGCCCCCACGCCGAAGACGATGATGACGGCGGCGTTGGCCATGCCCGTGGCGCTGAAGGCGGCGTTCGTCACCCGCGTCGCCAGCGGCCCCCGGTTGGACGGCCCGGCCTTGCGGTCCTTCAGGATGGCCCAGGTCAGCACCGCCAGAAAGGCCGTGGTGATGCCGACGACAAAGATCAGATTGGCCAGGTCGGGCCAGCGGATCAGCCCGACCACCTGGCCGATGTGGAACAAACACTGCAGACCGTACAGCAGGCCCCCCGCCAGATAACAGATGGCCAGGGTCATGGGCGGCCGCCCGCTGCCCTCGACGATGGAGCGCATGAAGGCGAGGTCGGCTTCGGGCGTGCGGGACTTGTCGGTCATCGGGTGATTCCTGGCGCGACGCGGCTGCCCCCTTCGGATGGACGCAGCCGCCAAGGTTGGCAAGCTATTCGGCGGCGACCGGCACGCTGACGCGCGCCCGACGCCAGGGCGTGCGCCGCCCGTTCAGCCAGCGCCCCATGACGCCGTGACGCACCATCAGCTCATAGCTGGCCAGCGACACGGCCATGACGCCGACCACGACGACGGCCAGCTTGATCGGCCAGGCCAGCGCCCAGTCCTGCACCACCACCTGCGCCGCCATCACCAGCGGCAGATGGACGATGTAGATCCAGTAGGAGGCGTCGGCGAGATAGCGCCGCATCGCGCTGTGTCCCGACCAGAACCTCAGCGCCAGCCCGACGACGGCGAACATCGAGGCGTAGGTCGCCACACCAAAGGCCGCCGCCGCCATGGCCTTGGCCGTCGGATCGGTCATCGGCGTCAGCACCGGGGTCGGCCCGCCCGACAGCATCAGGGCCGTCGTCCCCGCCCCCAGGGCCAGCCCCAGATAGACCGGCGTCCAGGCCGCGATGCGCGCCAGCAGATCCCGCCGCCGATCCAGCAGCGCCCCCATGCCAAACGCCAGCCCGGAACCCACCAGGGCCGCCGCCTCTGGAACCAGTCCGGCGTCCGGCGTCGGAATACCGAAATAGGCGATCCAGTTCGGCTCCAGCCACAGGGCCAGGGCCAGCGGCGCGCCCAGCGCCAACGGTCCCCACGGCCCGATCAGACCGCTCGCCAGCCGGTCCAGCCCGCGCCCCAGAACGCCCGCCCGGTCCAGCCGCGTGACGACGGCACGCCCGATCACCAGGGCCGCATAGAACCACAGCAGCACCCACAGGAACCACAGATGGGTCAACGGGATATTGGTCCAGTCATAGGTCGGCGGCGGCGGCGCATCGGCCGCCGTCATGCCGTGCAACGAAGCGTTCCACACCAGCACCGCAATGATCCCGCCCATCACCGGCCCCCAGAAGGCCGCCAGCGGCCCGGCGATGCGGATCAGCCGGTTTTTGATGAAGCCCATCGCGCCGCGTCGCTTCAGCATCATGTGGGCGAACAGACCGGCGATCAGGAAGAAGCTGGCCATCCGGAACAGGTGGATGATGAAGAAGAGAACACTGGCCCAGACCGACTTTTCGTCGTCGGCCACGATCCAGATCTGGCTGGGGAAAAAGGACAGGGTCGCGTGCAGCACCACCCCCAGCAGCAGGGCCGCGCCCCGCAGCCCGTCGAGGCCGTGCAGTCTTTCGCCTTGGTCGAATGCGGATGCCGTCATGGCGTCCTCCTGTTTCGGATAACGCCATATCTCACAGACTTGTCTAAAATACAAACTAGTCTGCACGACTCCGCTCATCCCCGCGGAGGCGGGGACCCAGTGCTTTGGCTACAAGCACGACGGTCAGCGATGGTTTGCGAGGCTCTTACTGGGTCCCCGCCTCCGCGGGGATGAGCGGAAGACGAGGAAGGGCACACGAAAAAGGGGCGAGCCCTGCGGCCCGCCCCTCCTTCATTTCAGCCTGTCAGAAAGGCTCAGACAGTCGGCACGCTGGTCGTCGGCGCGGCGGCCGGCTCGGCTTTCGGCGTCTCCACGTCCGTCCCGTCCGACACCGGCGTCACCGGCACCGAGACCGAGGGTCCGGGCACGGGCGAGTTGGCGTCGTCGCGGTTCGGGGTGACGCCGCGTTCCAGCAGATCGGTGATCTCGGCGCCCGACAGGGTTTCGTATTCCAGCAGGGCCTGGGCCAGTTTCTCCAGGTCCGCCGCCTTGTCGGTCAGGATCTGGCGCGCCTCGTCCCAGCCGGAGGTGACCAGCTTCTTGACCTCGCTGTCGATCAGACGCGCGGTTTCCTCACTGATGTTCTGGCTGCGCGCGACCGAGTGGCCCAGGAAGACCTCCTGCTCGTTCTCGCCGTAGGCCACGGTGCCCAGCACGTCCGAGAAGCCCCACTGCGTCACCATGCGCCGCGCCAGCTTGGTCGCCTGCTGGATGTCGGAGCTGGCGCCCGAGGTGATGTTCTCCTTGCCGAAGATGATCTCCTCGGCCACGCGGCCGCCGGCCATGATGGCGATGCGGTCGACCATCTGCTGGTACTTCATGGAATAGCGGTCGCCTTCCGGCAGTTGCATCACCATGCCCAGGGCCTGGCCGCGCGGGACGATGGTCGCCTTGTGCACCGGGTCGGCCATCTTGACGTTGATGGCGACGATGGCGTGGCCGCCCTCGTGATAGGCGGTCAGGCGCTTCTCTTCCTCGTTCATGGCCATGGACTTGCGCTCGGCGCCCATCATGACCTTGTCCTTGGCGTCCTCGAAGTCGCGGTGCGTGACCATGCGCCGGTCCTTGCGGGCGGCCATCAGGGCGGCTTCGTTGACCAGGTTGGCCAGGTCGGCGCCCGAGAAGCCCGGCGTGCCGCGCGCGATGGTCTTGACGTTGACGTCGGCGGCCAGGGGCACGTCCTTCATGTGGACGCGCAGGATGCGCTCACGGCCGGAAACGTCGGGGTTCGGCACCACGACCTGACGGTCGAAGCGGCCGGGGCGCAGCAGGGCAGGGTCCAGAACGTCAGGACGGTTGGTCGCCGCGATCAGGATGATGCCTTCGTTGGCCTCGAAACCGTCCATCTCGACCAGCAGTTGGTTCAGCGTCTGCTCGCGCTCGTCGTTGCCGCCGCCCAGGCCGGCGCCGCGGTGGCGACCCACGGCGTCGATTTCATCGATGAAGATGATGCAGGGGGCGTTCTTCTTGGACTGTTCGAACATGTCGCGCACACGGCTGGCGCCGACGCCGACGAACATTTCGACGAAGTCCGAACCCGAGATCGAGAAGAAGGGCACGCCCGCCTCGCCCGCCACCGCGCGCGCCAGCAGGGTCTTGCCGGTGCCGGGAGGGCCGACCAGCAGGGCGCCCTTGGGGATCTTGCCGCCCAGACGCTGGAACTTCGACGGGTCCTTCAGGAAGTCGACGACCTCCTGCAGTTCTTCCTTGGCCTCGTCCACGCCGGCGACGTCGTCAAAGGTCTTGCGGCCCTTGTGCTCGGTCAGCAGCTTGGCCTTGGACTTGCCGAAGCCCATGGCGCCCTTCGCCCCGCCCTGCATCCGGTTCATGATGAAGAACCAGAAGGCGATGATCAGGGCCACCGGCAGCAGCAGGCCCAGCAGGCCCGACCACCAGGGCTGGCGCGTGCTCTTGACGTCCACGGCGGCGCCGCCGGCCTGCATCTTGTCGATGATGTCGCCGTTGGGCAGGGGCGTGACGGTCGTGAACTTGCTGTCGTCCTTGTAGACGCCGTTAATCGTGTCGCCGCGCACCGTCGCCGTCTTGATCTCCTGGCCGTTGATGGCCGTGATCAGCTGCGAATAGGTGATGGGCGCGGGACGGCTGGCCGCCGCCCCCTTGGCGCCCGGCATGGTCGCGCCGCCGTTCGTGCCGATCGCGGCATAAACCGCGACCAGGACCAGCAGCAAGCCTCCCCAGATGGCTAGATTACGCAGATTCATTCGATCCTCGGTTTCTCGACGGACGCCGTCAGGCCCCGCCGATCAGCAGTCTTTCTAGGAAAATAGGTCAGTCGGCGGCGTTTCGCCATGCATGGGGTGAAAGAGGTCGGTCTCCTGCGTCGTTTCGCCCAGCGCCAGCGCCAGACGCCGCACGCCCAAGGCCTGCACACTCGCGGCCCGCCATGCCAGAATCGGGCCAGGAAGCGAGCCCTCCGCATCGTCCCGAACCAGCACGGGCAGGCCGCCCCGCGCCGCCGCCGGCAGACCCATCGCCACGCGCCGGTCGGCGTCCGACAGCCGCGCCAGCATCCCCGCCGCCGCCTCGACCCGCCAGCCGGGCTCGCTGGTCGTAATCTCGAACCGCCCGTCCCAGGCGGCGGCGACGCCGGGCTCCAGTTCAAGCGGCCGAGGCGGGTGTCTTTTCATCTCGCCGGGCTCGCGCATCAGAAGCCCCCTCGCCCCTTTCGCCTCGACCCGCGCGCCCGCCAGCCCCGCTGTAAAGTCCTCGCCCCCCGCAAGCCTCGCCTTCAACGCCGCCAGCCGTTCCCCGCGCGGCGGCGTCGCCCCGCCCCCCGCGCACAACAAGGCCGCCGCCAGCGTGGACGCCGAGGCGTCGCGGGAAACCTCGAGCACCCCGGCCCAGAGCGCCCCGCCAGCAACCCGTGTCTTCTTCCCTACGCCCCCCTCGGGCTTGTCCCGAGGGTCCAGAAACAACCCGTTCGCTGTCGGGACTCCACCGCCTGATCCGTCAACGTCGCGGGTCTGGATCCTCGGCACAGGGCCGAGGATGACGCTTGACCGGGCCAGATCGCCCACACCCATCAGCGCCGCCCGCGCCCGACTGCGCCCGAACCGCTCGTCCGCATTGGCCGGGTCCTCGATCCAGCCCAGTCCACGCGCCCTCAAAAACACCCGCAGCCCCTCGCGCCGCTCGTTCAACAGCGGCCGCAGCAGCATCAGCCCCCGCCCCTGCGGCCAGACCGGCGACGGCGACCAGTCGCGCACCCGCCCCAGGGTCGAGCCGCGCGCCCGCATCCAGTCGGCCTCAGCCACGTCATCGGCCGTATGAGCCAGCAGCACCACTCGCGCCCCCGCCGCCCGCGCCGCCTCGGCGATCAGCCCATGCCGCGCCACCCGGGCCCGCGCTGTCAGGCCCGGTCCGGGCGCAGCCTCGGTCCAGCTCAAGGCGCGCCAGTCGGCCCCAAGCGCGCGCGCGGTTTCGCCCGCGAACCGGGTCCAGTCCGCGCTCATCGGATTGAGGTTGTGATCCACCGTCAGGGCCAGCAGACGCCGCCCCTTCGCCCTGGTCCACTCCGCCGCCAGATGCAGCAGGGCGACCGAGTCGCCCCCGCCCGACAGCGCCAGGACAACGGGTTCGGTCCGCGCCGCACGCTCGTTTCTGGCAAGCCGCGCGTCCAGCCGGGCGAAGACCCGGCCGGTCAGGCCGTCGGCGTCGTCTGGCGTCAGCTGCAGCTCGCCCGCGTGCGCAGTTGCGTGGCGCGGGTCTTCTGCGCCGCCGTGGCCGTGTCGGCGTAGCGGCGGCTGAACTCGTTCAAGGCGCCGCAGGCCTGGGTGGCGCGGTCGGTGGCGCGCAGGGCCTCGGCCAGCTTCAGCGTCGTCTCCGGCGCCCAGGGCGTGCGCGGCCAGCCGTTCAGGGCGGCGGCGTAGACGGGCACGGCGGCGGCGTTGTCGCGCGCGGCGACATGCAGGTCGCCCAGACGCGAGTTCGCCTCGCGTGACTGCGGCGTATTGGGCCAGGTCACGATCACCGTCTCCAGCGCACGCTGCCCGCGCGCGCCGTTGGTGCCCAGCAGACGCAACGCCGCCGTCAGGTCCTGGGCCGCGTCGCCGGTCGGCGAGTTGGCCGTGATCGGTCCATTCAGTTCAGCCTCTTCTTCCGCCGCCTTTTCCGCGCGCTCGACCCGGCCTTCCAGGTCGCGCAGGCGACGGCTGAGGGCGGCGTTGTCGCGCGTCGCCTCGTCCAGTTGGAAGGTCAGGCGCTCGCTGTCGGCGTTCACCCGCTGGAAGGTCTGCTCCAGGTCCGACAGGCGCCGATCCATGATCTGCAGTTGGCCCTGCATGGCCACGAGCTCGGGGTCAGGCTCGACCAGAACCGGCTGGCCGGCGGCGTTCCTCTGGGTCAGGGCGCGTTCCAGACGGCGCACGTTGCGATCCAGCTGGTCCAGACGGCGCTTGTCCCACTGGACGGCCTCCATCGGCACGGTCTGGGCCACGACCGCGCCCCCGATCAGGGTCAGGCCGATGGCCGTCATGGCGGCGGATTTGGAAAAAGGCAGCTTCAGCATGTCTCAAGTCGTCCCACCGATTTGCGGCGCTCGCAAGGCCAAGATCACGGCCGAGATCAGTGTCCCAGGCCCAGATAGATGATCGACACGATGAACAGGGTCGCCGCGATCTCGCAGAAGATCACCAGGGCCGCCGTCCGCCACAGGGTCGAGAAGATCTTCAGGCTATAGGCGCCCTTCAACTGGGCGAACATGTGCACCGGCACGATCAGGCTGGCTACCAGCCCCGCGGCGGCCCCCGCCCCCTTGATCGTTGTCGCCACGATCACCACCGCCATCAGCAGCAGGGACATGAAGGTCAGCGAATAGAGGACGAAGACCCCGTGGTCATACAGGGTGAACCCCCGCTTCCACAGGAACATCAAGGCCACGAAGGGGATGGACAGGGGCACCAGCAGGAAGGCGAATTTGTAGACCGTCTGCTGCAGCTTGTAGAGGGCCAGGTCCGGGTTCTTCAGCTTCTTGGCCACGGTCTTGGTCAGGCCGTTGACCTCGCCGTCCTTGCCCACGTCCGAAGCGATGTCGGCCACCTGGGCCTGCCAGCTGCCGGGCGTCAGGCCGTCCTTGCGGCCCTCGACCGCGTCATGCTCCAGCCGCTCCAGCTTGGCCTTCTCGCTGATCACCCCCGCCTGGGCGGCGGCCAGGACCCCGGCGGCGACGCCGGCCCGCGCGCCGCTGTTGGGCGCAGGGGGCGCGCCGTCGGCGGGCTCCATCGCCTCAACCGCCGCATCGACTTCCTTCTGGGCGGCGGCGACAACCACCTCGGCCTCGGTGATCGCCTCGCGCTGGGCGGCGATCTGCTCGGGCAGACCCTGCAGCTTCACCTCCGAATGCGGCATGAAGCTCAGCGCGAAGAACATGACGAACAGGGTGAACAGGAACATGGCCAGGGGCGAGACGTAGCGCGTCCGCTTGCCCTGCACCCACTCGCGCGTCAGCCGGCCCGGATTGATGATCAGCAGCGGCAGGGTGCGCCAGAAACGGCCGTCGAAGTGCATCACCCCGTGCAGCAGCTCCTCGCCCAGGTGCAGCAAGGTCCGGTGCACATGCGCCGCCTGACCGCAATTGGAGCAGAAATTGCCCGTCACCTCGGCCCCGCAGTCGGCGCAGGTCGTGTGATGATCCCCCGCCTGACCGGTCGGCTTCTCGATAGCCCCTGCGATGATGCCGCCCGTCATGGCGCCGCCCGCTGCTTCCAGATCAATCACGCAAACTCCCCCCGGATTCGGCGCGGACTTTGATCTGCTACGCCCTCAAAGAAAAGAGGCTCTGTTCACCCTGGGTGCTGGAATTCATACCATTTCCTTCCCGCTCATCCCCGCGGAGGCGGGGACCCAGTGCTTTGGCTCTCAGGCGCTTCGATCAACACAATGGGCTCGGGGCAGCGCTCTCACTGGGTCCCCGCCTCCGCGGGGATGAGCGGATATTGAAAGGCCGCCGCCAACGCTCAACATGAACCCCGCAAAAGAAAAGAGGCGCCGGCTGCAAAGCCGACGCCTCCCTTCATTCAATCGCCAGCGCGCGGTTTTTAACGCGGGGCGCCCGACACGATGGCGGTGTGGGCGTTGCGGTTCTGGGCCCAGGCGGCTTCGTTCGAACCCTCGGCGATCGGACGCTCCTTGCCGAAGCTGATGGTGTCGATGCGGCCGGCGGGGACGCCGCGCTGGATCAGATAGGTGCGGACGGCCTCGGCGCGGCGCGCGCCCAGGGCCAGGTTGTATTCACGCGTGCCGCGTTCGTCGGCATTGCCTTCGATGCGAACCGTGACCTGCGGATAGCGGGCCAGCCAGGCGGCCTGCGCGTCCAGACGCGGCTGGGCTTCGGGGCGCACCGAATAGCTATCCAGGTCGAAGTAGACGCGGTCGCCGACGTTGACGACGAAGTCCTGCTCCGAGCCGGGCGCCGGCGCGCCGACATTGCCGCCGGTCACGGGGCCGGTCGGGGCGGTCGGATATTGCGGCGCGGTCGGCTGGGTCGGTTCGACCGGCACGGCCGGCTCGACCTTGGGCTTGGGGGCGCAGGCCGCCAGGGCGGCGACGGCGGCGCTGACAGTCGCCAGCTTGATCAGGGTCGAAGTGTTCATCGGGTCGTCTCCTTGGTTCGGTCTGAGGACGGCGGCCTCAAGCTTGGCTATATCGAAGGTCAGCTAGACTGCGGCGCCGCGTCGCGCCAGACGCGATAACGCACAGTTTATGGGAATGGCTCCGCTCGTGATCTCACGAAGCCGTAAGCGGATCAGGCCGGGCAGGAATCCGCGCCCTGGCCGATGCCCAGGTTGACCGGCGGGGCGTCCAGCAGGCCCGACCAGGCCGGGTCCGACCCGCGCCCGTCATAACCCGCCTGCGACACCACCCGGCCCGACAGGTCCACGGTCCACAGACGCGTGTCGCCGCCGGGGCTCTGGCGCGCGAAGGCGATGTAGCGACCGTTCGGCGCCCAGGACGGACCTTCCTCGAAATAGGAGGACGACAGGATGCGCTCGCCCGTCCCGTCCGACTTCATCACCCCGATGTGGAAGCGGCCGCCCGACTGCTTGGTGAAGGCGATCATGTCGCCGCGCGGGCTCCAGGCCGGGGCGGTATAGCTGCCGCCGCCGCGCGAAATGGCGCGCTGGCCCGAGCCGTCCGCCCGCATCGTATAGAGCCTGGCCGAACCCGAGCGGTCCGAGGTGAAGACGATCTGGTTGCCGTCCGGGCTGAACGAGGGCGAGGTGTCGATGCCGGGGTCGCTGGTCAGGCGCGACAGCTGGCGCGTGCGCAGGTTCATCACATAGACGTCGGTGTTGCCGCCGCGAATGATCGAGAAGGCGATCTTGTTGCCGTCGTTCGAGAAGCGCGGGGCCAGCACCTGGCCGTCGAACTCGCCCAGGCTTTCCCGGCGGCCCGTCGACAGGTTGTAGAGGTAGATGCGGCTGTAGTCCTTGCCCAGGGCCACATAGGTGACTTCGTCCGGGTTGGACGCCGAGAAGCGCGGCGACATGATGATCTCGTCGCCCTGGGTCAGGAAGACGGGGTTGTAGCCGTCCTGATCGACGATGGTCAGACGCGACAGCTTGTTCAGCTGGGTGCCGCTCTCCGACACGAACAGGACGCGCGAATCAAAGAAGCCCGCCTCGCCCGTCATGCGCTGATAGATGACGTCGGAAATCTTGTGCGCGATCCGGCGCCACTGCTCTGAGGTGGCGGTGAACTGATAGCTGACCAGCTGGCACTGGCGGTAAGGGTCATACAGGCGGAAACCCACGTCCACCCGCCCATCGGCGCGCGGCGTCACCCCGCCGTAAAGCACCGCCTGCGCCCCGATCGAGGTCCACTGCGGGAAGTTGGGCGCATTGGCCAGGGTCAGCCCGGTCTCGATGAAACTGGCCGGGTTCAGCGGATCAAAGAAGCCCGACCGCTTCAGGTTGCCGCTGATGACGCTCGAAATCTGCGGCCCGTTCTGGCCGGTAAAGGGCACGACCGCGATCTGCAGCGGACGCAGCACGCCCTGATCGATCTCGACCTCGACCGGCCCCGCTTGCTGCGGCGCGGCGGCGGGTTGCGTCTGGGCCGTCGCCGGACCCGCCATGAGGACCGCAGCGGCCGAGGCGAGGAGAAGGTGCAGACGCATGAGAGGGCTCCCGGAAGTTGGACGGCTCGTCGGTCCTTATCGCCAGACCGTATGACAAAAACCAGCTTGTGAAAGACAAGCTTGCCCCGGAATGGGGCGACTTTCAGACTTGGAGGCACGCTTTCCTGTGGTGCCGCCGTCCTGTTCCCTTCTCCCGATGGGAGAAGGTGGCCCAAAGGGCCGGATGAGGGTCGTTCGTCGAAGTCGGCGACAGCCGTCGCGCTACGGCTTACGCCGACCTTGGACCGCAGCCCCTCACCCTTTCGCCTGACCCAATCGCTTCGCTCTTGGAGGCTCAAGCCCTCTCCCACCGGGAGAGGGAACCAGCCTTCTCTATCGATTGGCGCAGGCCCGCTCGGTGTTGAAGGTTGGACGATACTGGCCGCCGGGGAAGCCCGTCGGCACGTCAAACGGCGCCGTCTGGCGCAAGGCCCTCAGCGCTCCATCCGCCGCCGCGCGATAGACGGCGCTGGACTGCGGATTGACCAGAGTCGGTCCGCGCGTGATCCGCCCGTCCGCCGAAAGGGTCAGATCGACCTGAATCCTCAACTCATCAGCGCCGGGGATGTCACAGGGCAGAATCCAGTTGGGATAGACCTGATTGAAGATGGCGGTGATCTGGGGCCCCGTCGCCTGGCTGGCCTGACCCGAGCCCTGCTGGCCCGTGGCCGGACGGCCCCGGTTCGGCGTCGGGCGCGGCGGGCCGGCCAGGGCGTCCAGGTCCAGACCCGGCGCGGGCTTGGCGGGCGCCGGGCGGGCCGGTGCGGGCGGCGTGGGACGCGCCGGCGTCGGCGGGGTAGGGCGCGCCTTTTCAGGCGGGGTCGGAGCCGGACGCGGCGGCGTGGGGCGCGGCGTCGGCGTCGGGCGCGGCGCGGGGGCCTTCTCCGGCGGCCTGGGCGCAGGGCGCGGGGCCGGCGGCGTCGGGCGCGGCGCAGGCGGCGGCGGCGTGGGCTCAGGCGCCGGCGGGACTGGCTCGGGCGGGGTCTCGATCGGCGCGGTCGCCCCGTCCTCGGGCGAGGGCTCGGGCTGCGGATTATCGGCGGGCGCGGCGGCGATCTCGATGTCCGAGACGATCGACACCGGCACCGAGTTCACCAGCGGCTTGGGCTCGTCCTTCGACGACCACGAGACAAGCGCGAGCGCGACCACGCCGGCGTGCAGCGCGAGCGATCCGACAATGGCGGGACTGGGTCGACGCAAAGCCGTCAGCCCTCCGCCGTCTCGTCAGCCGCCGTGTCGGTGATCAGGTTCAGCTTGGTGAAGCCCGAGGCCGACAGGCGCGCCATCACGCGGGCCACGGCCTGATAGGGCGCGCGGCCGTCGGCGCGGATGAAGACGGCCTTGTCGCGCGCCTTCTCGCCGCCCTCTTCGGCCACGCGGATCGCCAGTTGCTCCCAGCGGACTTCGCTCTCGCCGATGAAGATGGCCCCGTTCTGGTCGATCGAGACCGTGATCGGCTTGTCGGTCGTCTCGACGGCGCTGGCCTCGGTCTTGGGCAGCTCCACCGGCACGCCGACGGTCAGCAGCGGCGCCGAGATCATGAAGATGATCAGCAGCACCAGCATGACGTCGACCAGCGGCGTGACGTTGATTTCGCTCAGCGGCCGCTTGCGCGCGCGGCGACGACCGCGCCCGCCGCCAGAGCCGCCTCCTCCACCCATGGCCATGGATCAGGCGCCCCGACGCAGGTTCAGGTCAGCGGAAGGCGGCGGCGGCGGCGGGGGGGCCGAGGGCGCGCCCAGACGACGGGCGATGGCCGACTGCAGATCGTCGGCAAAGGCTTCCAGACGCCCGGTGAACTTGCCCGCCGACACCGAGAAGGCGTTGAAGGCGATATAGGCCGGGATGGCCGCCGCCAGACCGATGGCCGTGGCGAACAGGGCCTCGGCGATGGCCGGGGCCACGGTCGTCAGATTGGTGTTGCCGGCCGCGGCGATGCGGTCGAAGGCGTTCATGATGCCCCAGACCGTGCCGAACAGGCCGATGAAGGGCGAGGCCGTGGCCACCACCGACAGCACGCCCAGGCCGTTCTCGATCTTCTGGCTCTCGCGGGCGATGACCGAGTCCAGGGCCCGGTCGATGCGGGCGATCAGCATGTTGCCCTGAGTGTCCGTCATGGCCCCGCGCGAACGCGCCTCGCGCCAGTCCTGCAGGGTCGACACCAGCATGCGCGGCAAGGGATCGACCGGCTGCGGCCCGGCCTGGGCGGCGACGTCTTCCAGCGAGCGGCCGCTCTCGACCTGCTTCTCGAACTCGGTGGCGCGGGCGTTCATCCGGGCGAAGCGCACGGCCTTGTCGATGATGATGGTCCAGGACCAGACCGAGGCCGCGGCCAGGCCGATCATGACCGTCTTCACCACCCAGTCGGCGGTCATGAACAGCTCGATGGGATTCAGCAGCGAGGCGTCGGCGGGCGGGGTCATGCGGCGTCCTTGGATGGGTCCGGTGTCGTCAGCCCTTATCGAGCGGGCGGACGTGGCAGTTTCATGGCGGCGGGTCTAGCCGTCGCCGCGATCCGCGTCACGGGGGGCCGATCTGACAAGCGCGTTATTGCGAAGCTTAAGCATTCTTTCCTTCTCCCCTTGCGGGAGAAGGTGGGCGAGCGAAGCGAGGTCGGATGAGGGGTTGCGCGACCTTCAACTCGCGGACGGGATCAGATGCGGCGAGACCCCTCATCCGGCCCTTGCGGGCCACCTTCTCCCACAAGGGGAGAAGGAAACCTCGATCATTCCCCCGACAACCAGGGCGTCACCAACTCCACCAGCCGCTTCGTCGGCCGCCTCGGCCGTCCGTCCAGATGGATGCAGACCGCGACCACATCCGCCCGGCACAGCACCTCGCCGTCGCGCTCGACCGTCTGACGAATGATCAGGCGCGGCCCCTTGATCGCCTCATAGCGGGTCCGCACCACCAGGGCGTCGTCGATCCGCGCCGGCTTCACATACTTGATCGCCAGGTCCGACACGACAAAGGCCAGGGGCTCGTCCTGCTCCAGCAGTTCGACATGCCCCACCCCCGCCAGCCGCAGGAAGTCCGACCGCCCCCGCTCGAAATAGCGCACATAATTGGCGTGATAGACCAGACCGGTGAAGTCGGTGTCCTCGTAATAGACCCGCACCGGCAGCAGGTGGTCCTGCCCGTCAAAACGGCCGGCGGTCGGTTGGTCGGTCATGGGTCAGCCCTGCACGGAAGTCGTGACCGAGGCCTTAGCGGCCGGCGCCGCCGCATTGAAGCCCGGACAGAACTCCGCCTTCATGTCCGCGAACTCGGCGCCCAGGGGATCGTCGCCCATCAGGATGCGGTTGGGCCGGGAGACAAAGGCCACCGCTCGCCGCTCGCCCGAGACCCCAGCATAGCCGCAGACCGCGCGGCGCTTGCCGTTCTCCAGATAGCGGACCTCGGCGGTCGGCCCCATCTGCGCCCTGACCTGGGTCAGGGCCCGCTCGGCCGGCGTCGCCTGCTTCGGTCCGAACCGCGCGCCCTGATTCAGGGCGACCAGGCTCAAGGCGCCGAGCAGCAGCACGGCCACGCCCAGCACGGCGATCTTCTGATCCGTCCCGATCCCGCGTCGCGCCATCGCCCGTCTCCCTTCGCGTCGCAGCATGACCGGGTTTGAGAAACAGGTGAAGCCCTTTTGCGAATCGCTTGCGCTTGGCCTTCTCCCCTTGCGGGAGAAGGTGGCAGCCCTCGACTTGATCGAGGGCTGACGGATGAGGGGTCGCGCCGGCCGCAAGGTCAGCCAGCCTTGATCAGAGGTCACGCCCCCCTCATCCGACCTCGCTCCGCTCGGAAGAAGGCCTACTTCCCGAACAGGTCCGGCGGCGGCGCGGGCTGAACCTTGGGCGCCTCCAGCCCCAGATGCTCATAGGCCTTGGCGCAGGCCACGCGTCCGCGCGGGGTGCGCATGATGAAGCCCTGCTGCAGCAGATAGGGCTCGATCACGTCCTCGACCGCGTCGCGCGCCTCGGCGATGGCCGCGGCTAATGTGTCCATCCCCACCGGCCCGCCGCCGTAGTTCTCGATCAGGGCCTTGAGGAAGCGCCGGTCCAGACTGTCCAGCCCCTGCTCGTCCACCTCCAGACGGGCCAAGGCGCGCGCCGCCGCCAGACGGTCGATCGTGCCGCCCTCGGCGTCGGCGAAGTCGCGCACCCGTCGCAACAGACGCCCGGCGATGCGCGGCGTGCCCCGCGCCCGACGCGCGATCTCCATCGCCCCGTCCTCGGTGATGGCCGCGCCCATCTTGCGCGCCGCCCCCCGGATCACCGCCGTCAGCTCCTCGGGCGTATAGAACTCCAGCCGCAGCGGAATGCCGAACCGGTCCCGCAGCGGCGTGGCCAGCAGCCCCGCCCGCGTCGTCGCCCCGACCAGGGTGAAGGGCGCCAGATCGATGCGCACGCTGCGCGCCGACGGCCCCTCGCCGATGATCAGGTCCAGCACGTGATCCTCCATCGCCGGATAGAGGATCTCCTCCACCAGCGGCGACATCCGGTGGATCTCGTCGATGAACAGGACGTCGCGCGGCTCCAGATTGGTCAGGATCGCCGCCAGATCCCCCGCCTTGGCCAGGATCGGCCCCGAGGTGGCGCGAAAGCCCACGCCCAGTTCCCGCGACACGATCTGCGCCAGCGTCGTCTTGCCCAGCCCCGGAGGTCCGAACAGCAGGACGTGATCCAGCGCCTCCGACCGGCCGCGCGCCGCGTCGATGAAGACCTTCAGATTGCCCTTGGCCGCCGACTGACCGACGAACTCGCCCAGCGTCTGCGGCCGCAAGGCGCGATCGTGCTTCTCGCCCGGCTCGGCGTCGCCAGTCACCAGACGGTCAGTCATACTCCACCGCTCATCCCCGCGGAGGCGGGGACCCAGGTTTGAGCGACACGACGCACGGCTTCAGTCATCGCGCCTTCATAGCCGACGCAGCATTCCCGAGCCAAAGCACTGGGTCCCCGCCTCCGCGGGGATGATCGGATATGAGAAGTCACCGCCCCAGCTCCTGCAGGGCCGCGCGGATCACCGCCGATAGTTCGGCCTCATCCCCCAGCCGGATCAGCGCCTGATCCACGGCCCGGCGCGCATTGATTTCGGCTATGCCCAGGCCCAGCAGGGCCGCGACCGCCTCGCCCGTCACGCTCGGCGGCGGCGGGGCGGCGGCGACCTCGGCGTGGACGCCCGGCGCGCTCGGGGCGAAATGCCCGTCGCCCAAGGCCTTGCCCTTCAGCTCAGTGACGATGCGCAGGGCCAGCTTGGGTCCCACCATATTGGCCCGCGCCACCGCCGCCTTGTCCTCGCGCGCCACCGCCGACGCCAGTTCGCCCGGCGGCAGGACGTCCAGCACGGCCAGCGCCGCCTTCGGCCCCACGCCCTGAATGGCCAGCAACAGGGTGAAGGCGCGGCGCTCATCGCGCGTCAGGAAACCATAGAGGCGCGGCCCCGCGTCCTCGCTCCACTGGCTATGGATATAGAGGGTCGTCTCGTCGCCCGGCGCCGGCAGCCGCCCGAGGGTCCGCGCCCCGCAGGCGGCGACATAGCCCACGCCGCCGCAGTCGATCAGGCATTCCGCCTCTCCGACCTCGGCCAGAACGCCTCTCAGACGACCGATCATGCTTTTTTCCTCCCCACGCGTGGGGAGGGGGACCACGAAGTGGTGGAGGGGACGACACAGAAGGCTGACGTCGAGACGCCCCCTCCGTCACGGCCGCTGCGCGACCGCGCCACCTCCCCATGAAATGGGGAGGAAGGATGCATCATCCCAATCATGCCGCGCCTCTCAGGCTCGCATTCAGGCTCAAGCTCCGCCGATGATGGGCGTGGGTGATGGCCACCGCCAACGCATCCGCCGCATCCGCCTTCACCTCGCCCGCCGCGGGCAGCAGCCGCTTGATCATGAAGGCCACCTGGCTCTTGTCCGCCTGCCCGGCCCCGACCACCGCCTTCTTGACCAGGCTGGGGGCGTATTCCGCCACGCTCAGCCCCGCCCGCGCCGGGGCCAGCATGACCGCCGCTCGCGCATGACCCAGCTTCAGCGTCGAGGCCCCGTTCATGTTGACGAAGACCTCCTCGATCGCCGCCTCGTCACAGGCATAGGCGGCGCAGATCGACCCCACCTCCTCCAGCAGATGCAGCAGCCGTTCGGGAAAAGGCGCCTTCTCGGCGGGCGCCACCACCCCGTGCGCGATCCAGCGCAGGCGGCTGCCCTCGCTTTCGATCACGCCCCAGCCGGTGCGGCGCAGGCCGGGGTCCAGCCCCAGGATGCGAGTCGTTTCGTTCGCCATCCGTTCCTATTGCCCCAAAGAGGGTTAGCGAACAATGACCGCGCGCTCCGCCTTTCACATTGCATATGCAACGATGTTGTGCTTTGCATATGCAATGATCGACGCCAGCCCCTGCATCTGCGGCCGTCTGCGCCGCGCCTCGCGCACCCTGTCTCGGGTCTATGACGAGGCCCTGGCCCCGGTCGGCCTGACCGTCACCCAGTTCTCGGTCATGCGCACCCTGTCGCGGCTGGACCGCCCCGGCCTGCTCGAACTAGCCGAGACCACCGCCCACGAGAAAAGCGCCCTGTGGCGCACCCTGCAGCCCCTGGAGCGCAAGGGCTGGGTCGCCGCCGAGACCGAACCCGGCGTTCGCGGCCAGAAGCTGTCCGTCACCCCCGCCGGGCTGGAAAAACTGGCCGACGCCCTGCCCCTGTGGCGCACCGCCCAGAGCCGCGTCTCCGACATCCTCGGCCCGCGCGAGGCCGCCCTGATCGCCCTGCTGACCGAGCTTGAAACCGATGTCTGACGCCGCCGCCCCGGCCCCCTCTTCCGGCCTGTCGCGCCGCGCCTGGATCATGATCCTAACCGGCGCCGTCATCGTCACCCTGTCGATGGGCGTGCGCCAGTCCTTCGGCCTCTTCCTGCGCCCGGTGGGTCTGGACCTGGAGATCGACCGCCAGACCTTCGGCCTGATCATCGCCGCCCAGAACCTGCTGTTCGGCCTGATCCAGCCCTTCGTCGGCGCCTGGGCCGACAAGCACGGCGCGGGCAAGGTCGCGGTCGGCGGCGCCCTGGTCTATCTGGCCGGTCTGGCCGTGGCGGCCACGGCGGCCAATGCGCTCGGCCTCATGCTCGGCTTCGGCGTCATGGTCGGCCTGTCGATGGCGGGCGTGACCTTCGTCGTGGTCCTGGGCGCCGTCGGTCGCGCCGTCCCGCCCGAGAAGCGCACCCTGGCCTTCGGCATCGTCACGGCGGGCGGCTCCTTCGGTCAGTTCCTGGTGGTCCCGGCGGCGCAGGGGATGCTCGACGCCCTGGACTGGCGCGTCACCCTGTTCGTCCTGGGCGGCATGGTGGCCCTGATCATTCCCCTGGCGCTGGGGGTGGCGGGCAAGCCCCCCGTCGCCGACTCCCGCGACGGCCTGCCGCTCAAGGCCGCGCTAAGGGAGGCCCTGACCAACCCCAGCTACGCCCTGCTCAACCTCGGCTTCTTCGTCTGCGGCTTCCACGTCGCCTTCGTCGGCACCCACCTGCCCGCCTATCTGCGCGACATGGGCCTGTCGGGCGGGGTCGGCGCCGGCTCCCTGGCCCTGATCGGCCTGTTCAACATCCTCGGTTCGTGGCTGTGGGGCGCCTGGGGCTCCAAGGGATCCAAGAAGGGCCTCCTGACCCTGCTCTACGCCCTGCGCGGCGTGGCCATCGCCGTCTTCCTGCTGGTCCCCCTGTCCCCGGCCAGCGCCCTGATCTTCGCCGCCGTCTTCGGATTCCTGTGGCTGGGCACCGTGCCCCTGACCAATGGTCTGGTGGCCCAGATCTTCGGCGTGCGCCACCTGTCGGCGCTCGCCGGCATCGTCTTCCTCAGCCATCAGGTCGGAGCCTTCCTCGGCGCCTGGCTGGCGGGCGTGGCCTTCGACCTGACCGGCTCCTACAGCGCGATCTGGATCATCTCCATCGCCCTGGCCGTCATGGCCGCCCTGGCCAATGTCCCGGTGCGCGAGGCCCCGGTCGTCCGGCCCGAAGCGGTCCCGGCCGAATGAACCGCCGTATCCTCATCAGCGCCGGCGCCCTGGGTCTGCTGACGCTCGCGGCGCTCGGCGGCTGGCTGTGGAGCCGTCACGGCCTCGCCGTCTGGCTCGACGCCGCCATCGCCTTCTGCATGTAGAGCGCCAGTCGATCGCCTAATCGTCTCTGGGCATGACCGAGAACCCGGCCAGCCCGCCCTGCTGCGCCAGCCGCGCCGACAGGTCGTCGACCCGCAGGGGCATGGGCCCGCGCGCCTTGATGTGGTGTTCGTGGATCTGACCGTCGTGGCTGACCACATGGCCGACCCGCACCGGCTTCAACCCGCTGTCCGCCAGCAGGCCGCGCAGCGTCGCCTCCCCCGGCGCCGATCCCCGCGCCCAGCGCAGGGTCACGTCCACCACCCCGACATGCGGCAGACGGGCGTCCAGGAACCTCAGGATGGCCAGCACCAGCAGGGTCGCGCCCCCGGCGATCAGCCCCAGGTCCCACATGCCGATGCCGAACATCACCCCGACCGCCGAGGTGGTCCACAGCGACGCCGCCGTGGTCAGGCCATGGACCGAAAACCCCTCGCGGAAGATGACCCCGGCGCACAGGAAGCCGATGCCGGTCAGGATGCCGTGCGACATCCGGGTCGGGTCGATCACCAGCCTCTGATCCGGCAGGGCGACGAAGGCCCAGGTCGACTGATGCATGGCCGCCAGCATCAGGACGCAGGAGGTCATGCAGACCAGGATATGGGTGCGGAACCCCGCCGGATGCCCGTGATAGGTCCGCTCGATTCCGATCAGGCCGCCCGCGACCATCGCCGCCGCCACGGGGGCGATCAAGGCCCCGTCCAAGGTTCCGGCCAAAGCCCCGCCTATCGTCATGTCCGACCCTCAAGCTGCACAGGACCGCCCACCGTGGACCGCGCCGCGCCCGGCGGCAAGACGCCGCCCCCTTGATCCAGGGCGTCGTCGGGCGCACCCTCGCCTATCCGCGATAGCCGAAAGGAAGCCGCCATGCGCGCCGCCCTGTTCGTAGCGTCCCTCGCCTGCCTGACCGCCGTCTGCGCCCCTGCGACCGCCCACGCTCCCGTCCTGCCTCAGGAGACCCAGGCCCAGTTCCTTGACCGCTGCCGCGCCGAAACCCTGGCCCTTGAGCCCGGCGCCGTGACCTGGGTCGACGCGGCCTGCGCCGAGAAGTGGCCCAGCGTCACCCGCTCCAACCCCATGCTTGACGCCATTCTGTCGGTCTTCGTCGCCGATACGCCGTCCGCGCTCGACCCCGCCGATGTGCGGGCGCGCGCCTCCATGGTCCGCTGGCGCTCAACGACCGAGGGCCAGTTGGCCGGTCTCAATGTCGAAGTCACGCGCACGCCGACGACGCGGATCATCCTGAACTGGTCGGCGACGGGCGAACCCGTGCCCTATGATCCGGTCGAGGCGCTGAAGGTGCGCGGCGCCCGCGTCGATCCGATCGGCTGCTACGCCTATGGCGCCGGCGAGAGCAACAGCGTCTGGCGCGTGGCGGCGCCCGGCCACGTCCCCTTCGCGCTCAGCGTCTATCGACGCGAGGCCCCGACGGCCTCGGCCCTGTCCTACATCACCGTCAGCGCCGACGCCGAGCGCAACATCCCGACGCTCGACGACCTCAGGGCCGCCGAGCCGGACCCGAACTGGATGGAGGCTTGTCCGCAGTAACCGAGGATCAACCCGCGTACTTGGCCGCGTCTTCGTCCGAGATGTCTTCGTTGGAATAGACCGACGACACGTCGTCCTCGGCGTCCAGGGCGTCCAGCAGCTTGAACAGGGTGCCGACGGCCTCGCCGGTCACCGGCACTTCCGACTGCGGCTTCCAGACGATGGCGGTGGACTTCGGGTCGCCCAGCACCTTGGACATGGCCTCGGCCACCTCGTTCAGGTCCTCATAGGCGGTCCAGATCGTATGGCCCGGCGCGTCCTCATAGATGTCCGGCTTGACCAGATCGCTCTCGACGTCCTGGGCGCCGGCCTCGATGGCGGCTTCCATGACTTCGTCCTCGGTGCCGGCCTCGGCCTTGTAGGTGATCTTGCCGACCTTATCCCACATGAAGGCGACCGAGTTCATCTCGCTCAGCGCGCCGCCGTTCTTCTTGAAGGCCGCACCGATGTTCGAGGCCGCACGGTTGCGGTTGTCGGTCAGGGCCTCGACGATGATGCCGACGCCGCCGGGGCCCCGGCCCTCGTAGCGGACCTCTTCCATCGTATCGACGTCGCCGCCGGCGGCCTTGTTGATGGCGCGCTGGATGACGTCCTTGGGCAGGCTTTCGGCCTTGGCGTTGTTGACCGCCAGACGCAGACGCGGGTTCAGCGCCGGGTCGGGCATGCCGTTCTTGGCGGCCACGGTGATGTCGCGCGACAGCTTGGAGAACAGCTTGGAGCGCTGCGCATCGGCGCGCCCCTTGCGGTGCATGATGTTCTTGAATTTCGAGTGGCCGGCCATGAATCTCGCTGCCAGATTTCTGAAACGTGAGGCGAGGCCTTTACTGGATGTGCGATCCTCTGTCACGACTGGGAACCGCCCGACTGCGCCGGGGATTTAGCGCAGGCCTGTAACGAGGAGACGCTGATGGCCGCCGACGACACCTATCTGGACGACGCCTACGATGAAGGCCTCGACCACGCCCACGCCGGCGAAATCGTCGAATGGTACGCCAAGCGCCCCGTCACGGTCTCCACCGCCGCCGCCACCGGCTCCATCGTCGCCGCCTTCGCCCTGGGCGCCCTGACCGCCGTCGGAACCCTGTTCCTGCTGCGTCAGTACGACGAGCGCTAACCGACCCCACGACGCAAAAGCCCCTTGTACAGCCCAGCTTATGCTGAAGCTGAGAGGCATGGTTTTACAATTGGCGGTCGCGGATTCTTCTAGGATGGAACCCTCTCTCAGAGCTGGTTCCTCCGCCCGTGACCACCACCCCCGTTCTTTCGCCGGACCCGATGCAGACCGCCGCGCCGCCGCTGGCGACCGGCGCGATCGCGCCCGTGCGCCCCTACCGCCGTCTCTATCTGTCGGTGCCGGCCAAGTTCACCCTCTCCCTCGCCCTGGCCGTCGTCTGGACGGCGCTCAGCGTCTGGCTGTCGCAGCGCTGGCTCAATGATCTGGCGGCGATCACCAGCTGGGCCTTCGCCCTGATCGCCATCGGCTTCATCGCCTATGTGCCCGGCTTCATGAACGCCTTCCTGCTGGGCACCCTGCTGTTCGACCGCCGTCTGCCGCGCGTCCAGCCCGCCGCCTATCCGCCGGTCAGCATCCTGGTCGCCGCCTATAACGAGGCCGCCGCCATCCGCGACACCCTGACCAGCCTGGCCGCCCAGACCTATCCCGGCGACTACGAGATCCTGGTCCTCAACGACGGCTCCACCGACGCCACCGTCGCCTTGGCGCGTCAGGCCATCCGCGATCTGGACTTCCCCGCCAACGCCTCGGTGCGCGTCCTCGACTACGCCGTCAACGCGGGCAAGGCCGCCGTGCTGAACCGGGGCCTGAAGGAAGCCAGCCACGATCTGATCATCACCATCGACGGGGATTCCTGGGTGCGTCACGACGGCCTGGCCCAGATCGTCGAGCGCCTGCTGACCGACCCCGTCAACACCGTCGCCGTCGCCGGCGCCGTCATGGTGCGCAACTCGCGCAAGAACTTCCTGACCCGCGCCCAGGAATGGGACTATTTCCACGGCATCGCCGCCGTGAAGCGGATGCAGTCCATGTATCACGGCACCCTGGTCGCCCAGGGGGCCTTCTCCCTCTACACCCGCGCCGCGCTGGAACAGGTCGGCGGCTGGCCCGAATGCGTCGGCGAGGACATCGTCGTCTCCTGGGCCCTGCTCGAAAAGGGCCACCGCATCGGCTACGCCGAGGACGCCCTGGCCTTCACCAATGTGCCCACGAAGTTCAAGCAGTTCGCCCTGCAGCGCAAACGCTGGTCGCGCGGTCTGGTCGAGGCCTTCAAGGCTCACGGCTCCCTGCTGTTCAAGCCGCGCCTGACCACCATCTTCATCTGGTGGAACCTGTGCTTCCTGCCGCTGGACCTGGTCTACACCTTCATCTTCATCCCCGGCCTGGTCCTGGCCCTGTTCGGGATCTTCTGGATCGCCGGCCCCCTGACCCTTGCGGTCCTCCCGCTGGCGGCCCTGTGGAACATGTTCATCTTCCGCATCCAGCGCCGCATGTTCCAGCGCGAGGGGCTGAAGGTGCGCCGCAACTTCGGGGGCTTCCTCTTCTACGCCCTGGGCTACAGTCTGGTGATGCAGCCGGTCTGCGTCTGGGGCTACGGGGCCGAACTGCTGGGCATGAGAAAGAAATGGGACACCAAATGATCCGCCTGCCCTCCGCCGCCCTGGGGGCCGTCGCCGGCCTCGCCCTCATCGCGGGCGCAGCCCAGGCCCAGACCGTCGAGACCGCCCAGCAGACCGCTCGCGCCGAACATCCCGACACCACGGCCGCCGGCTTCATTCCCGCCCACGCCGTGGGCCTGGACGTCTTCGCCTCGACCGACGCCGACGACACCGACGTCATCAAGCTCGGCGCCAACCTCGACTGGCGCTATCGCGGCCCCGACGACTACCTGGGCCTGCGCATCGAGACCGCCCGCTTCAAGCCCCTGGGCGGAGACTCCACCGAGGACCAGCGCCTCTATCTGCGCTTCGCCGACAAGACCGGCGACTGGTCGTGGAAGGGCCAGGTCGGAACCGACGGCGAGACCGTCCTGGGCTCGGCCAGCATCCACAACGAGGCCCGCTTCCGTCAGGAATACTTCGTCGAGCGCGAAATCCTGGAAACCCCGCGCGGCCTGGACGAGGGCCTCTACTACACCTTCGTCGGCGGGGCCTTCGACCTGCCGGTCGACGACCGCAACAACTTCACCCTGGTCGCGGGCGTGCAGGACTTCACCGGCGACAACCTCCGCACCCACCTGCGCCTCAACTACATCCATGTGGTCAAGCCGGAGTGGGGCCTGTCGGCCCAGGTCCGCACCCGCTACTTCCACAGCAGCGACCCGGGCGAATACGACTACTTCTCGCCCGAAAACTACGTCGAGATCATGCCGGTGCTGCAGGTGCGCCGCTACTATGGCGGCTGGCGCTATGTCGTGGCGGCCGGCGTCGGCGGACAGAAGGAGACGGGCGGCGACTGGCGCAGCGCCCGCTATTTCAACGCCCAGGTCATCAGCCCGCCCATCCGCCAATGGGCGATCAACGGGGGCTTCACCTACAGCAACACCCCCGTCGCCAGCGGCTACACCTACGACTACTCCCAGCTGAACTTCGGCATCGTCCGCGCCTTCTGACGGTCAGGCGCGCATCACCCCCTTCTCCATCCCCTTCACGGGGGGAGAGAAACCTCATCTCGCCAACAGGGCCTCGACCTCGTCACGCGTCCCCAGCGACGGTTGCGCCCCCGGCCGGGTCGCGGCCAGCGCCCCCGCCGCACAGGCGAAGTGCAGGGCCGCATCCGGCGTCATCCCGTCCAGCAAGGCCACGGTGATGGCCCCGACAAAGGCGTCGCCGGCCCCGGTCGCGTCCACCGCCTCGACGCGCGGCGGGGTGGCCCAGGCCATTTCGACGCCGCGCCGGTACATGACCGCCCCGCGCGCGCCCTTGGTCACCGCCACCAGTCCGCCGCCGACATGCAGGGCCTCGCCATAGAAGGCGGCCTCCGTCTCATTGACCACCAGCAGGTCGGCGCGCCGCAGCAGGGCCTCCGACACCGGGGCGGCGGGCGCCAGGTTGGCGCAGACGAAGTCGGTCGCCCGCCCCACCGCCGCCTCGACCGTCTCGATCGGCAGCTCCAGTTGGACGATCAGCGGCGTCTCGATGCGCGACGGCAGCTGTTCCGGCGTGACGAAGTGGTTGGCCCCGGCGGCGACAACGATCTGATTTTCTCCGCTCGGATCGACCGCGATCAGGGCCACCCCCGTCGGCGCCGCTATGTCCGTCTCGACCCCCGACAGGTCCACCCCGTGGGCCAGCATCAGGGCCACGGCCGCGCCGGACATCTCGTCCTCGCCGACCCGCCCGATCAGGCTGACCTCGGCCCCCAGCCGCCGCGCCGCCAGGGCCTGATTGGCGCCCTTGCCGCCCGCATGGCGCGCCAGCATCGCCCCCGTCACCGTCTCGCCCGGCGCCGGCAGGCTGGGGGCCGAGGCCACCATGTCCAGATTGATCGACCCGACGACGGTGATCCTCATGCGCCCATTCCTCCACTGGCATGGCCCAGGTTTTCCGTGATCAGGGCGAAGACCCCGTCCGCATCCGCCCTTGTCGCCCAGAAATGGTTCGCCGTCGCGGCCTCCACGCGGAACTCGACCGCCGTATGGCCGCGCGTCAGCTCGCTTTCGGTCTCCACCGCGATCCGGCAGGGCTTGAGCTCGAACAGTTCCGGCTTCAGCAGCCAGGCCACGGTGCAGGGATCATGCAGCGGCCCCGCGTCCCAGCCGACGATGACCCGCTCGATCCTCTGCGAGAATCGCAGCATGGCCGCCGACGCCTTGGCCGAGGCGGTCGGCAGGGCCTCGATGGCCGCGATCCTTTCCTCGGTCGCCCGCACCTGATGGGTGACGTCCAGACCCATGACGATCATCCGGCAGCCCGACGCAAAGACCTCCGCCGCCGCCTCCGGGTCGGCCCAGATATTGAACTCGGCGCTGGCGGTGATGTTGCCGCCTTCCGAGCGCGCCCCGCCCATGACGACCACCGGCCCCAGATGCGCCGCCAGCCTGGGCTCCGCCCGCAGGGCCAGGGCCAGGTTGGTCATCGGCCCCATGACAGCCAGGGCCACAGACCCGGCCGGCCGTTCCATCACCAGCCCTGCGATGGCCTCGGCCGAGGTCCCCTCGCCCGCCGGCGCGCTCGGCTCGAACGGTTCCAGATCGCCCAGCCCCTCGGCCCCGTGGAACTCGCCCGCCCCCGCCGGCTCGCGCCTCAACGGCCGCGCGGCCCCGACGAAGACCGGGACATCCTCGCGCCCGGCGATCTGACGCAGGATGCGCGCATTCCGCGCCGTCTTTTCGGCGCTGACATTGCCCCCGACCGTGGTCACGGCCAGCAGGTCGAAGGCGTTGGAGGCGAAGGCGGTCAGCAACCCCGTGGCGTCGTCCACGCCGGGGTCGCAATCAATGATGAGAGACTGTTTCACCGTCCCGGTGTGCCGCGTGACGCCGCGCGAGGCAACCGCCTCAGGAAATGAAGCCCAGGACTGGCGGCCGCGATCCGCAACACCATATGGTGCGGATAACAAGTCCCAGGAAACGCTCTCCATGACCGACGCCGCCGCCGCTCCGCTCAAGACCCTCAAGATCGACTTCGTGTCCGACGTGGTCTGCCCCTGGTGCGCCGTGGGCCTGGGCGGACTGACCACCGCCCTGGAGACCCTGAAGGCCGAGGGCGTCGCCGCCGACATCGCCTTCCAGCCGTTTGAACTGAACCCGCAGATCGCGCCCGAAGGCGAAAACATCGTCGAACACATCGGCCGCAAATACGGCTCCACGCCCGAACAGTCGGCCCAGAACCGCGAGATGATCCGCCAGCGCGCCGCCGAGGTCGGCTTCGACATGCGCATGGGACCGGACAGCCGCATCTGGAACACCTTCGACGCCCACCGCCTGCTGCACTGGGCCCACGAAACCGCGCCCGACCGGCAAGAGGCGCTGAAACGCGCCCTGTTCACCGCCCACTTCACCGAGAACCGCAATCTGACCGATGCGGGCGTCCTGACCCAGGCCGCCGAAGCCGCCGGTCTGGACCGGGCCGAGGCCGCCGAGGTCCTGGCCTCGGGCCGCTACGCCCAGGACGTCCGCTCGGCCGAGGACCTGTGGCGCGCGCGCGGCATCACCTCGGTCCCGGCCGTGGTGGTCGAGGGCAAGTATCTGATCAGCGGCGGCCAACCGGCGGCGGCCTTCGAGCAGGCCCTGAGACAGATCGCTTCGGAGGTCTAGCGCGCTAAATCCTTCTCCCCTTGCGGGAGAAGGTGGCCCGTCAGGGCCGGATGAGGGGTCTCGCCGCCCTCAAGAACAGCGAAAGGCCGGACGAAGGCGCAACCCCTCATCCGACCTCGCTCCGCTCGCCCACCTTTTCCCGCAAGGGGAGAAGGGCAAGACTACAGACACATCTCCACGCACGCCCTGGCCAGCACCTCGGCCGAATCGGTCAGCGGAACCCCCAGGTCCGCCGCATCCAGCAGCAGCGGCACCTCGGTGCAGCCGCCGATCACGCCCTCGGCCCCCGCCGCGACCAGGGCCACCGCCAGGTCGCGCATGGCCGCCCGCTGCGCCGAGCCGACGTCGCCCGCCTTGACCCCGAACACCACGCTCATGAAGCGCGCCCGGTCGGCCTCGGACAGCCGCACCATTTCCACGCCCTCGGCCGCCAGGGCCTCGGCGTAGAGCGCCTCCCCGCCCGGCGTCGCCAGCACCCCGATCCGCCGCGCGCCGGTTCGCGCCGTCGCTTCCTCCTTCGCCGCCCCGGCCTTCGCCGCCTTGGCCGTCTCCGCCACCATGTCGATGAAGGGCAGGCCCGCCGCCTGGATCGCCGCCGCATGGGCGTGGGCCGTGTTGCACGGCATGGCCAGAACCTCGGCCCCGGCCGCCTTCAATCGCAAGGCCATCTCGCCCAGCACCCGGCCCGCCGCCTCGGGCTGGGCGTGCCGGTTCGGCACCTGGGGATTGATGTCGGCGATGACGCGGATGTGGTCCTCGTCGCCCCCGGCCGGGGTCAGGGCCTGGAGCCGCGCCAGAAAGGCCACCGTCGCCGCCGGCCCCATGCCGCCCAGAACGCCCAGAACCTTGCGGGCCTGGGCCTTCACGCCAGCGCGCCTTCCAACTCGCCCTGATAGCCGAACAGCCCCTGCGCCCCGCCGGTGTGCAGAAACACCACCGTCTCCCCCTCGAACCGGCCCGCCTGGGCCAGGGCGATCAGCCCCTTCATGGCCTTGCCCGAATAGACCGGGTCCAGCAGCAGGCCGTCGGTCCGCGCCGCCAGTTTCAGCGCCTCGATCACCGCCTGATCGATCAGGCCGTATCCGGCCCCGACATAGTCGCAGTCGGCGACCACCATCTGATCCGTCACCCGCTCGGGATGGCCCAGCAGCGACGCGGTCTCCCGCGCCAGCTTCAGGACGCTGGCCTCCTGCTTCTCCTTCGGCGCCCTCACCCCAATGCCCAGCACCGGGATGTCCGCCCCCATGACCGCCAGACCGGCCACCAGACCCGCATGGGTGCCCGCGCTGCCGGTCGCGGTGACGATGCGGCTGATCGCCAGATCCAGTTCATCGGCCTGAACCACGATCTCGCGCGCACAGTCGACATAGCCCAGGGCGCCGACGGCGTTCGAGCCCCCGCCCGGAATGACATAGGGCCGCCCGCCCTTCGCCCGCACCGCCTCCGCCGTCTGCTCCAGTTCGGCGACCATGTCGGCCCCGCCCGGCACGCGGCGGATCGCCGCTCCATACAGCCGGTCCAGCAGGACATTGCCGTTCTCGACATAGTCGGTCGCCGTCGAGCCGGTGCGCTCCTCCAGGATGATCTCGCACTTCAACCCGTGCGACGCCGCCGCCGCCGCCGTCTGGCGCACATGGTTCGACTGCACGGCCCCCTGCGTCACCAGGGTGTCGGCGCCCGCCTCCAGGGCGTCGCCCAGCAGGAACTCCAGCTTGCGCGTCTTGTTGCCCCCGCCGGCCAGGCCCGTGCAGTCGTCGCGCTTGATCCAGAGGTCGATCCCCAGGGCCTCCGACAGCCGCGGCGCGGGCTCCAGCGGGGTCGGCAGATGCGCCAGTCGGACGCGAGGAAAGCGGGCCAGATGCATGGTCGAAGACTCCCGTTCAATAATCGTGGCTAACACGCGAATTCTTGCGGAACCAAGTTTCAGGTCCGTTGTTATTGCATCGGACACATCGGACGCCCCCCAACCCCGATGTCGTCTGTGGCGGTCCGGCCTTAACGCCCCCCCGACTGAGAAGCCGGACCGCCCCCCCTCCTTCTACCTCCGGTTCAACATCCCGATCGGGCCTTGGCGCGCCCGCCTCGCTTGACCTACCCCCGAAACGGGCTAGGTTCGCGGCGTTCTCCGGGGGGTCGCAATCGAGCGGCTGAGATAGAGGTATTTCCTCTGACCCGTCGAACCTGATCCGGGTCATGCCGGCGAAGGGATGAGTACGCTTCCGGCCCCGGCTTCACGCCACAGGACCGGCACGCCCGACGTCGGCGGACCTCAAACGTTTTGAGGCCGCCATGAACATCAACGTCACGCCGACGACCGAACAACCCCACGAGCCCAACGTCGAGTTGCCCCTCGCCGAGGCCCGCAAGGCCGTCGAGGCCGAGACCGGCCGCATCCCCACCGGCCCGCGCGCCGGCGGCGTGAAGGTCTATGTGGCGGGCGAGCTCTACCCCGACATCCGCGTCCCCTTCCGCGAGGTCGCCGTCCACCCCAGCGCCAACGAGCCGCCGGTGACGATGTATGACTCGTCCGGCCCCTACACCGACCCCAATGTCGTCATCGACATCAAGAAGGGCCTGCCCCGCGTCAAATCCAGCTGGCAGCTGGATCGCGGCGACATCGCCCCCGTCGCCAATCCGCGCGAGGTCAAGCCCGAGGACAACGGCCACGCCAGCGGCAAGCACCTGGCCCCCCGCTTCGACGTCTCCAACCACCGCGTGTTCAAGGGCGTCGAGGGCCGCCCCGTCACCCAGTACGAATACGCGAAAGCCGGCATCATCACGCCCGAGATGGAATACGTCGCCATCCGCGAGAACCTGCGCCGCGAGCAGAACGCCCCCTGCATCCGCGACGGCGAAGACTTCGGCGCCGCCATCCCCGACTTCGTCACGCCCGAGTTCGTCCGTCAGGAAATCGCCCGCGGCCGCGCCATCATCCCGCACAACATCAACCACCCCGAAGTCGAGCCGATGATCATCGGCCGCAACTTCCTGGTGAAGATCAACGCCAACATCGGCAACTCGGCCGTCCTCTCCAGCGTCGATGACGAGGTGGACAAGCTGGTCTGGGCCACCCGCTGGGGCGCCGACAACGTCATGGACCTGTCGACGGGCCGCAACATCCACAACATCCGCGACTGGATCATCCGCAACTCGTCCGTCCCCATCGGCACCGTGCCCATCTATCAGGCGCTGGAGAAGGTGAACGGCATCGCCGAGGACCTGACCTGGGAGGTCTTCCGCGACACCCTGATCGAACAGGCGGAACAGGGCGTGGACTACTTCACCATCCACGCGGGCGTGCGCCTGCCCTTCGTGCCGATGACGGCCAAGCGCGTGACGGGCATCGTCTCGCGCGGCGGCTCCATCATGGCCAAGTGGTGCCTGGCCCACCACAAGGAGAGCTTCCTCTACGAGCACTTCGAGGACATCTGCGACATCATGCGCGCCTATGATGTCAGCTTCTCGCTAGGCGACGGCCTGCGCCCCGGCTCCATCGCCGACGCCAACGACGAGGCCCAGTTCGCCGAGCTGCGCACCCTCGGCGAACTGACCAGGATCGCCTGGGCCAAGGGCTGCCAGGTCATGATCGAAGGCCCCGGCCACGTGCCGATGCACAAGATCAAGGCCAACATGGATGAGCAGCTCAAGCACTGCCACGAGGCGCCCTTCTATACGCTTGGCCCGCTGACCACCGACATCGCCCCCGGCTACGACCACATCACGTCCGCCATCGGCGCGGCCATGATCGGCTGGTTCGGCACGGCCATGCTCTGCTACGTCACGCCCAAGGAACACCTCGGCCTGCCCGACCGTCAGGACGTCAAGGACGGCGTCATCACCTACAAGATCGCCGCCCACGCCGCCGACCTGGCCAAGGGCCACCCCGCCGCCCGCATGCACGACGACGCCCTGTCGCGCGCCCGCTTCGAGTTCCGCTGGGAGGACCAGTTCAACCTCGGCCTCGACCCCGAAACCGCCCGCAAATACCACGACGAGACCCTGCCCAAGGAGGCGCACAAGACCGCCCACTTCTGCTCCATGTGCGGCCCCAAGTTCTGCTCCATGAAGATCAGCCAGGACATCCGCGACGCCGCCAAGGCCCAGAACGACGCCGGCGCCAGCCTGACGGAGGCCGAAGCCGGCATGGCCGAAATGAGCGCCAGGTTCCGGGCGGGAGGCGCAGCGATTGAGGTGAAGGTCTAGCCGCTTCGCCCACCCCGGCCTTACCGGGATCAGGACTATGGACGCGAGGTGGCTTCGGGCCAGCCTCGCGTCCGACCCTCCGCGGAGCGCTGACCATGAAGTCCCACATCGACCCCGTCGTCGCCAAGACCGGCTTCCGCGAGGAACGCTCGGGCAGGTTCATCACACCGAAGACGAAAGCGGTCGCGTAGATTTCTGCGAAGTACCGCACTTGACACATGCTCTCTGGGCTTTGATCCCGCACACGCACGGTCTGGACGGTGCGTAAGACAACCCCAGACTGGACGTGGCCGCTACCAAGGCTAAGAGTTTGGCCCCTCGACTAGGCTTGTTACCCACCTCGTTGGCGGAAAATGCTCATGAACGAATTTCCGTGGGGCTTGCCTCTCTCTGAAGAAGAAGCCCGCGCCCGCCGGTCTCCCCAAGATACATCAATCACTCCAGATCGCGTTTCGCCAGCCATAGAAGGCTATTTTCGGATTCCTGCAGTTTGGGTGGGCGAAGCTCCCAACACTGCCGATGTTCGTAGCCTGAATAATCACATCCACCACGCGATCATATTTCGAAAGACACTGAAGTGCGGCATCGAAGCCAGAGTTCAGCGCGATGGCACCTTTTGGTTTGATTTCTCAGTGTGGTCGGGAGCACCCATTGTTGAAATTCCTGGTTATAGAAACCCCACCGGAAACGGGCCTATCCGAGTCCCCACCTTCCATTCAGACGCTGAAAATAGAGCGGAACAATACGCCGTCGTTCGAGCTCAAGTAATGAACGTCCACCAAGCTTGTCTAATTTCGTCAGAGTCTATCGTAAAAAATCGCGGTGCCATGATGGGTTTCCCCATAACTTCTTGGGCCACGGAAAAAGCTCTTAGCTGGACGTCGTTGAGATCCTATACAGACGACTCTGAGAACCCTCATGCACTCGCACGAAACGTCCTAAATAACTCATACGCTATCATCCGCGACCGACCTCTGGGGCGTCGAGTTATAGAGCTTGACGTTGTGGATCACTCGCTCGACATGCTCGATAAAATTTTACAGCAAGGTCAACACGAGGTGCTTGCGATAGTTGAAGCACTTTACATGGCAGCGTGCCAAAATACAGAAAAACGCTATGGAGAAGCCCTCACATTAGCTTGGAGTGTTTGCGAGCAAGCAATATTTGTCATGTGGAATGAGCATTTAGAAGAAATAGACTCTAAAAGCGATTATGATAGAATAAACAAAGAACGCAGAAAAAAACTATCTGGTAGAGACTATACATCGAGCATTGCTATAGAATCACTCGAATTATCGGAAAAAATTGACCGACAGACGTACCGCATGCTCGATGTTTGTCGCAAGGCGCGAAACAATTGGGCGCATCGTCTTAAATCACCAAAATCTAGCGAATCCGACCTTTGCCTCCGCGTAGCGGAAAAGATGGTTCAACAGGTTTTCCGAGTTCCCATAAGATTACAATATCATGGTCGTGGCGGCGTACCCCAGTGGCCTTCTTGGATGTGGCACGAAGTGAAACAACACATCGGTTAGAGTTCTTAAAGCACCAAGGCAGCTCCCGTCCGATCCTGACGCACCCGTCCGCCATCCTGCTTCGCTCAGGCAGGAGGCGGCGAGATGGACGACGAGGCTTACTGGCACGAGGGCGAGCCCCGCATCATCGCCTCGGGGCGGTGGGAGCAGGATGAGTACGGCGACACCACCTACATCCCCGACCACATCCGCCCCTCGACGGCGCCGCCCGCCGACGCCGACGCGGCCCCGCTTGAGCATTTCGGCGGCGACGAGGGCGCAAGGACCGGAGCCGACGGCTATCGCATCCGCTCCGACGCCGTCTGGACGGCGGCGCGGCGCGACTATCTGGCCGGAGACGCGGCCGAGGCCGTCTGCGCCCGCTATGACCTGAAGCTGGGAACCCTGCGCGCCCGCGCCGCGCGCGGGGGCTGGCGCCGCAGCGACGCCGAAGACGTCTGGCCCGACCCCCATGACGAAGACCCCGACGCCGCCCCGCCCGACCTGACCCGGATGGCGGCCCAGGCCCTGATGCGGCTGAACCGCGCCCTGCAGCGCGGCCGCGCCGCCGAGGCCGCCTCCTGGCTCCGCACCTGGCGCGCGCTGACCGACCCCGCCCTGCTGGCCGCCGCCACGCCGGAGCCCGAACCCTCCTCCCTCACCACCCTGGAGCAGGACCTGCAAGCCGTCGCCGCCGTCGCCCGCGACGCCGCAGCCCTCTCCCCCGACGACCACGCCGGCCGCCGCGCCATCGAAGCCCGCCTGGCCGCCCTCAAGACCCGCCTCGATCCCGAGGGGCTGATTTCAGACGATTCAGACGAATTGGACTCTGTTTTTTCGCCGACCGAACCGCCGCCCTGAAAGCCCTCCCCCTCGAGGGGAGAGGGTTGGGCGGGGGCGCCGACAAGCCCTGTCCCACCGCCCGCGCGAGCCGCCGAAGCCGTCCCGGACGCTCCGGCACCGAAACGCTCCGCGCGCCGACGCCCGGCGCGCGCTTCCGCCTATTTCTTGCTGGGCAGGAAGGGCGAGAAGGTGATGACGGTGAAGGTGTCGCGGATGTGCGGGCGGGTCTGCACCTGCTTGGTCACAAAGGTGCCGATGTCGGCGTCTTTCGGCAGCTGGAACTTGGCCAGCAGGTCGTGCTGACCCGAGGTCGAGTAAACTTCCGACACGTTTTCAACATTGTCGACCAGATCGGCGGCGACATCGTTGGCGTAGCCCAACTCGCATTTGATGAAGACGAAAATGGCGGTCATCATGGTCGGAACCTCCCGTTCAAGCGGAGGTGCATAGCGGATGGAAACGGCATGGGTAAGGCTCCGGCGACACTGACGGCCCCTCCAGTCGATTACGAGGCGGCCTACAACAATCGAGAACGCGTGCCGGGACACCCGGCGATCCTGAAACGATGGCGAGAGGATTCGGCCCGCGTCATCGACGCCCTGAGGCCCGAAACCCACGAATACGGCCCCACCGAACGCCAGAGAATGGAATGGTTCGACGCCGGCGCCGGTGCGCCGACCGCCATCTTCATCCACGGCGGCTACTGGCAGGCCCTGGACCGGGCCTGGTTCGCCTGGGTGGCGCCGGCCCTGCTGGAACATGGAATCAGCGTGGTCATCCCCGGCTATGACCTGGCCCCGACGGTCAAGGTGGGCGCCATCATCGCCCAGATGCGCCGCGCCACCGAGCTGGTGCGCGACCGCACCGGCAAGCGGCCCCTGGTCTTCGGCCACTCGGTCGGCGGGCATATGGCGGCCTGCATGCTGTCCGAAGGCCGGGCGCGGGCGGCCCTGGCGATCTCGGGCGTCTTCGACATCGAGCCGCTGATCCACACCTCGCTGAATGCGGCGCTTGGGCTGGACGCCATGACGGCGCGGGCCCTGTCGCCGATCCACTGGCCCGCGCCGAACGGCGGGGCGCCGGGCGGGCGGACGCTGGACTGCTGGGTCGGCGGGGCGGAAAGCAACGAGTTCGTCCGCCAGAGCCGCAGCATGGCCGCCGAGTGGGGCGGCAAGGGCGCCGACACCCATG
>RCUP01000240.1_pt1 | contig 48902 bp, 49 predicted proteins | sample 2166341 | NCBI WGS metagenome assembly RCUP01 (sample SAMN09932325, study PRJNA488358) | compost metagenome | isolation source: compost soil in succinonitrile-enriched | place: Germany: Experimental Botanical Garden | reverse complement strand
ATACATGGGAATGCCGGGAGCTTAAGCAAAGAATCCGGCACGTTGCAGCTAGCTTGACGCGTACACTTCCTCATAACTATGAGACCGCTATCGGTATACTTACCGAGATCGCGCCGCAGTGCAGGGGATTCGAATATTTATTCTTCCCGGATTTTGTGGAGTTGAATGGTCTGGAACAGTATGATATTTCAATCCCTGCCCTGGAGCATTTCACTACATTTTCGAGCGCCGAATTTGCAGTGCGGCCTTTCATTATTCAGGACCCTGAGCGTATGATGCAGCAAATGCTGAGGTGGTCCTCTCATGAGAATGAGCATGTTCGCAGGCTTGCTACCGAAGGATGCAGACCGAGATTACCTTGGGGAGTCAGCTTGACAATATTCAAAGAAGACCCTCAGCCCATTCTGCCGATTCTTAACGCATTGAAAGAGGACCCCTCCGAATACGTCCGCAAAAGTGTAGCTAACAATCTCAATGACATTTCCCGGGATCACCCAAATCTTGTGCTTGATATTGCAAAAGAATGGGTTGGGCATAATCCGCTTACGGATTGGATTGTCAGACATGGCTTGCGGTCTCTGATTAAGAAAGGCGACCCGAAAGCTCTTGACCTATTCGGTCTTGGAGATTGTACCGATCTGGAGATACAGACTCTTAAAGTGGTTAATCCAAGAGTTACAGTGGGCGAAGACCTTCATTTCTCCTTCGAGATCCTGAACCTGTCGGACGAGCCCAGAAAGGTTCGCATCGAATATGAAATTGGCTATATGAGAAACAACGGTAAGCTATCATCGAAGCGATTCAAGCTGTCCGAGAAGATGTACAACCCCGGAGTCACTACAATAATGAAAAAGCATTCGTTCAAGCCGATTACCACACGTAAGTACTATCCAGGAGAGCATCGACTGGGTATCATCGTGAACGGACAAGAGATGGCTTCAGTTCCGTTCGAGCTTATGGACAGACCATAGTTAGTCCCAAGGCCTGTCCATCTTTCCTCAAGTACCTTACCTTTTCCTAAATGTTCAGTTAGTCTAACACTATATTCGTCAACCACCTGGACCGCTCATTTTCCCTCAGCGATCTCTTTGATCAGATCTTTAATGACCTTAACTACGAGATCGGGTTCATCATGAATGATGTAATGTCCGCTTTTCTTCGCAACAATTAACCGGCTGTCAGTGGATAACTTCAGCATTTCCCTTTGACCTTCTTGCCAAATCTCTTCAATGCGCTTACCGGCTTCTTCAGAGAGACCAGCTTGAGCAGTCTCCTTTGGAACTAGTCCCCTAGCCACTACTCTGACTGGAAGAGCGCCTAAGTTGTGACCGCGAACTAAGTCTGCCAGTAACGGTACGGACTGCCCCTCTTCCTCCACGGCATCGAAGTATTTGGGCTGGGCAATCACATTGATGAATTCGGGCCTAGCTTTTTTCTCAACGAGCCCCTCTAACAGAGCGTCCTGAAAGATCCGCATGACTCCAGATTGCTTCAATAACTTAGATACAAAGGCAGATGGAGTTGGCTTCTGAAAGTGTTCCTGGGCCAGGATGGGAGCCGTCTTACGATCATCGTCTTCAGGCTTTGCGTCGATGAGGACAAGCCCGGCAACCTCATCTCTATAAGTCTGGGCGAACAGTCTGGAGTACATGCCTCCCAGTGAATGACCTACCAGTATATAAGGACCGTGAATACCTTCGTTCTTAAGCGCAGTGTGAAGTTCCCGAACAATATTGGGTCCCGTTCTTGGTGTAGTTGCTTTCTCACTCCAGGCAAATCCTCCGCGGTCATAGCTGACCACCGTGGCAGATTCAGCAAGCTCTCTCGGGATGTCCTTCCAGGAGAGGCTGGTCTCTCCCGACGCAGCTTCAAGCAGAATGGTTGGAGAGCCGCTGCCGATTTTGTTGATATGAAGCTTGTACCCTCCCACATCTACCAGCTTTCCGGGAGGAGGATAATTCGCTTCCGCTTGTCTTGAAGCATACCATTCATATCCGAAGCCGGAGCTGACCAGGAGAAGCAGAGCTGCTATCAGGATAAGGAATGCCCGACCGAAGCGGAATTTTCTAGTGGACTTTCTGTTAACGGAAGGTGCGTCAGTTTGATTCAAATGATTAGACATAAATAAACAATCTCCTTTTTGATACAATGTATTAAAAAGAATATAACACGTTGTATTAAATAAAACAAAAACTTATAATGGACCTATGCCAAAAATCGTAGATCATGAGAAACAAAGACAGCGAGTTGCCGAAGCGGCAATTCAGGTTATTCGCAAGTCCGGACTTGAACAAGCGAGCGTCCGTAATATCGCGCTGGAAGCAGGCTTGTCTGTAGGGTCCATGAGACACTATTTCTCCACTCAGGCTGAGCTCTTTGCTTTCTGTATGAATATTTTTCGTGAACGGATTGAGAAGCGTATTGAGCGGATGACATTTAGCGGACCCATTATACAAGAACTGAAGCAGCTCATACTGCAGTTCCTGCCCCTTGATGAAGAAAGAACGATGGAAATGGAGGTTTGGTTGTCTTTTAACGCAAAAGCTTTAATCCACCCCGAGCTCCGGGTTCTAAGTAATGAAATGCATGATGGCTTATACAGGGCATCCAAATTCGTCATTGAGACTTTAGTAGAACGCAGGCTTGCACGCTCTGGTCTAGAACCTGAGATCGAGACGGAGAAGCTGTATGCCTTGATTGATGGACTAGCCATTCACCAGATCATGCAGCCAGGCAGGCTGGATGTGAAGCGGATCGAATTCATGATTGATGACCATCTAAATATGCTGTGTATGTCCTTGTGAGTTTCATGCAGAGAGGATATCATAGTTATGAAGCGTTTTCATAAAAGGGTAGGGAAGGGGTCTGACTATATGGCTTTTAACAGCATCATTCTTCGACTGGAACTCAATCACACACTCGTAAGCTTCGGTCATGTAGCCTCGGCAGTAAGTGAAGCCGGCGGAGACATTATATCGATCGACGTCATTAGGCCCGGCTCTGACAATTCTGTGCGGGATATTACGGTCCAAGTGGCGGATGATAGGGAGAAGCTGGTTGTGGATTCTCTTCGGGTAATGCCAGGAATAACAATTATCAACGTATCTGACCGTACTTTCCTGGCACATCTGGGAGGGAAGATCTCCATTCAGCCCAGTATGCCAATCCGTAACCGGGACGATCTCTCCCGGGTATATACACCTGGTGTAGCACGCGTCTCTATGGCTATACATGAAAATGTGGACAAAGCTTATTCTCTTACGATCAAAAGAAATACCGTAGCTGTAGTGACGGACGGAACCGCCGTACTGGGACTTGGAGACATTGGTCCTCAAGCGGCAGCCCCCGTAATGGAAGGCAAGGCGATGCTGTTCAAGCAGCTTGCGGATGTGGACGCCTTCCCGATCTGTCTGGATACCAAGGATACGGAAGAAATTATAAGAACAATTAAAGCAATCAGTCCGATCTTCGGAGGCATTAATCTGGAAGATATCAGTTCGCCTCGCTGCTTCGAGATTGAAGCACGCTTGGCTGAGGAACTGGATATTCCGATCTTTCATGACGATCAGCATGGGACAGCCATTGTCGTGATCGCCGGACTAATTAACGCTCTAAAGGTGACAGGGAAATCGATGGAGAATATCCGGGTGGTGGTTAATGGTATTGGAGCAGCGGGGGTGTCGATCTGCAAGATGCTGCTGGCCTCAGGAGTTAGGCATCTCATTCCTGTAGATCGGGAGGGAGCCATTATCAGAGGGGGCAACTATACCCATCCCATGTGGCAGTGGCTTGCGGTACAGCCGCAGGTCGAGGACAAGCCGGGGAATCTTCATGAGGTTATCTCTGGTGCCGATGTATTCATCGGTGTATCACGAGGGAATGTCCTTGGGTCTGAAGATGTACAGCGTATGGCACCAGGCCGAATTGTCTTCGCCATGGCCAATCCGGAACCCGAGATTGACCCGGAGCTGGCTCTCCCGCTCGTAAGCGTGTTCGCTACCGGCAGAAGCGATTACCCGAATCAGATCAACAATGTACTGGTCTTTCCAGGATTGTTCCGCGGCGTTCTTGATTGCCGGGCCAAAGTGGTGAATGAACAGATCAAGCTCGCCGCAGCCCATGCGATTGCAGCGGTGGTCTCCTCTTCAGAGCTCAATGAGCAGTATATTATTCCAAGTATATTTAATGAGAAGGTTGTCAAAAACGTGCGCCGGGCAGTGATCGAGGCTGCTATGCGGACGGGTGTGGCGAGAAGAATACCGCCTGACATGAGACCCCTTGGCTAGCTGAGAGTATGGGTCAGAGATCGTCTAAAGGAATTTTTGGTTGGGCCTTCAGATTCGCTAATTAAATGAATTGTTGTAATCCGCTCTGCCTAGGAGCGGATTTTTTGTGTATACTGCTCGCTCTGTGCGCTGAAATCCTCTGATTTCATTCCACCTAGAAGGATGTTTTTATTAAAAATTTTGTTAGTACCATATTGATAATATCAAAACTATGTGGTATTGTTTTGTTATTATCAATTTGATACTAAGTGGAAACTGGTGAATTGCTTAGCTTGGAGGGTGAGATCCAGTTCGATTATCTGGCGCCTATAATCTCGGCCAGTATGGACGACCAGCGGTTACGATGGAAATGGTACGGCAGTTCGAAGGTATGGGCCCAATCCAACAAGAGAGTGAGGTAGTTATCATGTTTGGTTACAAATTCGTTAAATTTCAACCTAGTGAGTATGTGATGAAGGTCCGGAATGGCAAGATTGTCCGGGAGGGCGTAGGGCTGTCATTCTACTATTACGCTCCCACAACTTCGGTCGTTGTTGTACCTGTATCCTCGATTGATGTTCCTTTCATGTTCGAAGAAATTACCTGTGATTATCAGACCGTAACCGTTCAAGGGCAGCTGACTTATCGAATTATGGACTATAAGAAAATCACGCAGATTCTTAACTACACTTATAATCTGCGCAAGAACAATTACATCTCGGACGACCCGGCCAGGTTGGCCCAGCGAGTGATCAATATTGCCAAAGTGCTGACCAAGAAACATTTGGAACAGATGCCTCTTAAGGAAGCCATTCAAGCAAGTGAGCGATTGGCACAGAACGTAACCCGGGAAATCCGAACACACGAAGAGATTGAGAAGCTGGGGATCGAGCTTATGGGACTATCCATTCTCGCCATTCTGCCGAATAGGGAGACGATTCGTGCTCTTGAAGCTCAGGCCCGGGAAGAAATTCTGCGGAATGCGGATGAAGCACTGTATGAACGCAGAAATGCTTCGATTGAGCAGGAACGAAGGGTCAAAGAGAATGAGCTGAATACAGAGATTGCGGTGGAGACGAAGAAGAGACAGATACGGGAGACCCAACTGGATGCCGAGAGGGCGATGAAGCAGAAGCAGAACGAGATGAAGGAAGAACAACTGAAATTTGATACTGAACTTGAGGAGAAGAAGCAGGATTTGATCAGCCTCACCGTGGCCAATAAGAAGGCTGAAGCTGATGCCAAAGCCTATGAGCTTGCTGCGGTTATGAAGTCGCTTCAAGATGTGGAGCCAAATGTACTCCAGTCCCTTACGAATATGGATATGAAGCCGGATAAGCTGATTGCGATAGCCTTCCAGGAGCTTGCCGAGAATGCCGGCAGAATTGGTCAGCTTAACATCACTCCCGACCTTCTTCAAGGTCTAATGGCGGACTCCGGTACCGTTAACCAGGGAGGCAGAGGAGCGGGTGCAAGATGAGCAGTCCCTTAACCGAACGTAAGATTGTTCTGATCAAGCGGAGAACCCGGCTAGAAGAATTGGTTGTCCGCTATAATACCATTCAGCAGGCAGGATTCTATATCGAAAGACTTGGTGCAGATTTTAGTGATTATATCCGGGAGGATAAGATCTACCGGGAAGCACTTGGCTTTGCGGTCAGTGAACTGACTGCAATCGGCAGGGTCCAGACCCTTGAACGGGAGCATGTGCCGAACTTTATTTTTGGCGGAGAGGATATTGTGGTGGTGCTGGGGCAGGACGGATTAGTCGCCAATACACTGAAGTATGCCGCCGCTCAGCCTTTGATTGGTGTGAACCCTGACCCTGGAAGATGGGACGGGGTCCTGCTTCCTTTTACCGTAAAGGATATCAGACTAATCGTTCAGGATGTGATTCATAGGCGGCGGCAGATCCAGGAAGTTACGCTGGCGAAGGCCCAGCTAAATGACGGACAATGTCTCTATGGTGTGAACGACCTGTTCGTGGGACGGAGGACTCATGTCTCTGCACGTTATCAGCTCAAGCTGGGCCAATTGAATGAGCAGCAATCCTCAAGCGGCATCATTATTTCGACTGGGCTAGGCTCGACAGGCTGGTTCAAGAGCGTCCTTGCAGGAGCGGCAGGGATCGTAGGCAGTGCCACTCATCAGCGGATAACACTTACTCCGGGTAATATTCTTAATGCTGGCCCAGAGACTTCAGAGACGAGCCGGCACCCGGAGAATGTTCCAGGATCGCGAGAGATGTGGAATTCTTCGAATCTATATTTTACAGTTAGAGAACCTTTCCCCAGCAGAACAACTACTACGGAGTTAGTCTTTGGGAGAATTGAGCCGTATGAGCCTCTACGAGTAGTGTCTCAGATGCCTGAAGACGGGGTTATCTTCAGTGACGGGATTGAGAGTGATTATTTGGAGTTCAACTCAGGCATTGAAGCATTGATCGGACTTGCGGAGGAGAAAGGGCATTTGGTGGTATAGATATACCTTAAATTGTAATGATCCTTTTGAGGGAATTGTGTACAATATACGAATATCTGCTTTGCCCAATCTATACTAAATGAGGAGAACTTATGGAGAGAAAAATGATGAACTATTCTATTGTTGATGTATTCTCAGAAGGGAAGTATACAGGAAATCCACTCGCAGTTTTTAAAAATGCGGGTAATCTTTCTGATACTGAAATGCAGCAAATAGCAAAAGAAATCAATTATTCCGAAACTACTTTTATCTTGTCTGATTCAATAAATAACAGCAATTATGATGTGCGAATTTTTACTCCCACGGAAGAGATACCTTTTGCTGGTCATCCGACTTTAGGAACTGCTTATATCATTCAAAATGAGATTTTAACAGAACCTGTGGAGAAAATTACTTTAAATTTTAAAGGGGGGCAGATTCCAGTATCCTTCAACAATCAAGAAGGGGTTCTATGGATGAACCAAAATGAACCAACTTTCGGTAAGATCTTGGATGCAAATAATATTCAAGATGTTCTTAATATTGCTGAAGAAGACATAGATGCTAGATTTCCTATACAAGAGGTTTCAACTGGACTACCCGTTATAGTTGTCCCTTTGAAGTCGTTGGAAGTTGTCAAGAACGTAAAGTTGAATAGGGAGAAATATTTCGAATTAATTGAGCATACTGAGGCAAAAGCAATTATGGTCTTTTCACCTGAAACATATAATTCAGAAAATGATTTAAATGTTCGAGACTTTGCAGAATATTATGGTATTCCCGAAGATCCGGCTACGGGTAGTTCTAATGGATGTTTAGCTGCTTATTTAGTCAAATATCGTTATTTTGACAATAATAAAATAGACATTCGTGTAGAACAAGGGTACGAAATCGAGAGACCTTCTTTATTGTTCTTAAAAGCAAGTGATGATAATGGAATTATTAACGTTCATGTAGGAGGAAAAGTTGTGAAAATTGCGCAAGGTGAATGGTTTATTCAGTAATCTTGCCGACCGCATCTGCTCCATAACTATTTAGGCAATTCCAACGTCTTACTATTAAAGTGGAACCACAAATTCCAGTTACGCCTTCGTCTAACTAAGTGCTAGCCAGGTCTCTTTCCCAAGGCAAAGAAAGAGTAAATTTAAATATGTTATTAACATGATTGAGCGTTAAGTTTCCTCCATGCAGCTCAATAATGTTTCTGGCAATAGAAAGACCAAGACCGGCTCCCGTCTGTATACCTTCGCTACTTCGTGAATGATCAGCTTTATAAAAACGATCAAAGAGTTTGCTTTCTTGCTCTTGCGTCAGGGGATTCCCTTTATTTTCGACTTCAATACTAATTTGCTTGTTATCCGACTTCATTAGAATACGAACAGTTCCGGGCTTTAAAGAGTATTTCAGGGCATTCATAAGTAGATTATCAATTGCCCTGGCAATTTTTTCACTGTCGATAACAGCTACAATCGGAGAGCTATCTATCTCCTTCACGATATTGATATTGTTCTCTTTGGCGATGGGTTCAAATTCAAAAAGCAATTGATCGAGAAGCTGAGATACATCAATTTTTTGTAGTTTCAAGTGTGTCTCTGTCGAAGTAAGTCGGGTATATTCAAATAAATCGTCGAGCAATCTTTTCAAGTGAAGCGATTTGTTATAAGCATTTTGAACAAAACGCATATATTCATCTTTATTTTGGAATGATTCTGTTCTCAAGAGTTCTATATAGCCAATAATACTTGTAAGTGGTGTACGCAAGTCGTGTGAAATGCCCGTTATCATTTCCATTTTGGATTTTTCCATTTCTCTCTCCTTTGCTATCTGCTCTTGTAAGCGTTCGGCCATCAAGTTGATGTTAAACGCGACCCTCCCGAGTTCATCTTCCCGCTCGACAGGCACTCGGTGGTCTAAATCTCCTTTAGATATTATTTCGAGTCCCTGCTCTAAAGTCCTAAGATCTGTGACGATTCGTCTCGTTAATAGAAAAAAAGATAAAATAAATAAACTAATTAAAACACTTAGATTCACAATAAAAGGAATATTAATTTTAACAACGTATCGATTTACCAAGATTATGGCTTCAGAAATAATGAACATTGCAATCCATGAAAAAGGTAAGCTTAAAATAAAGCCCAATAATATCTTTAAACGAATACTTTTTTTTCTTTTTAATTTAGAGAATTTAATAGTCAATTTTATAGCCAACTCCCCATACCGTCTTGATATACCGCGGCTCTCTAGGAGATTCCTCTATTTTTTCGCGCAGATTGCGGATATGGACCATGACTGTATTATCTGAATATCCGTAGGGTTCTTTCCACACTCTTTCATATATCTTCTCAGAGCTAAACACTTGTCCAGGATGGCTTGCAAGCAGCTCTAATATGGAGAACTCAAGAGGGGTGAGAGAAAGGTTGTTTCCTTTCAATGTGATAGAGTGTTTGTTCTTATCAATAACAAGATCTTTGTTAATAATTAGGGAATTAAATCCTTCTTTTCCTATTAAGGTTTGTCGCCGCAGTTGAGCTTTGACCCGTGCGAGTAGTTCGAGTGGGTTAAAGGGCTTAATCATATAATCGTCCGCTCCGGTAGTAAGCCCTGTAATTTTGTCAATGTCATCTTCCTTAGCCGATAGCATGATAATGGGAGCATTCGATATTTCCCTGATTTTAAGGCATGCTTGAATACCATCCATTCGTGGCATCATAACATCCAGGATGACGAGCTGGAGTGAGGTTGTTTTGATGATATCTAATGCTGCAAGACCATCTGCAGCTTCAATGACATGGTATCCTTCATTGCGTAGATATATGTGTATGACATCGCGAATTTCTGAATCGTCATCCACGACAAGTACTGTATTCATTACATGTTCCCCTTTGCTTTCCGAATGATAAAGACTAAAATAACAGCTATAACTAATGCAGAACCAATAAATATACCATAATGATAAATTAGAGTTCCTACCTTTTCTACATGAGCCCCTGCATATTTACCTGCGATAAAGAAAATCAAAGTCCAAACGAACCCGGCGGTGTACGAATAAACGGCGTAGATACGAAAGGACATTTTAGTAATACCGACTAAGTAGGGAACGATATGCCTAATAACTGGTATAAAATAACTGAAGCTTAACGCGAAATTCCCATGCTTGTGTATAAGCTTCTCAGCAGTTTTGATATGCTTATTAAATTTTTGTTTTTGACGGATCTTAACTAGAATTGGCGACCCGAAACATCGACCAAGAAAATAACCAAGAGACAAGCCGGACACAACACCAATATAAATAACAATAAATGCTATTAATGGATTAAGCAGACCCGCCACGCTTACGGCTCCGCCGGTCATAACGATAACCTCATCTGGTATGGGCATACCAACGATTCCAAGCCATAAGGCAAAAAATAGAGCAGCATAACCAAATTGTACAATGGAATGGATTAACGTATCATAGTTCAATTTAAAGCGTCTCCTTTTTGCGGCAGGTATAAACAAATGCATCTCAATAAATCTCTCATTTTTAATTCCCCCAATAATATTCTGTTCCACATTAAAATAGTAACTAAAAGATCTAAGGATTTTACGAGGATATATCTAAAGAATTTCTGAAGGAATACTAAATATAAACTTAGAATTGTTTAAAGGAGTGAACTAATTGAGAGGACGTGCTAGACCAAGTAAGGCTGCATCCTTTATGGGAATGATTGTAGGGGGAATATTTACATTCATTGGATTAACCGTTTTTTCTAACATTGGGTGGTTTGGGATTGTCTGGTCGCTCCTGGCACTTGGGATTACGATTGGGCATGCCTTCAATTTTTTCAGCAAGCGAGGAGTGTCCTCATGGGAGATTGAAGTGGATGACAAGAATTTATCTATTCCTCGTAATAGTTTGGCGGATGACATTGAGACAAGGTTACGCCTAATAGAGCGCCTGAGGGATGAAGCCCTTATTACTGATGAAGAATATCAACAGAAGAGGAGAGAGATCCTGAACGAGAAATGGTGATTACTTGACGGTTGGCGTGGAAATGAATATATAAATGGACCAACAAAAATGCTTAGAATTGGCACTTCTCGGTATTCCAACTTATGTATATTATTTTATAAAACATAAAGGGGTGTACATATGGCAATAGAGTATAAAATTAATATGCAGCTTCGTTCTGAAGATGTTTCGACTGTGTTTAAAAGTTCTGGTATTAAACGGCCTTGGGATGACCTTGAACGTATTCAAAGGATGATTGAAAATGCCGATGTTAATATTTCTGCTTGGGATGGAGAAAGACTGGTGGGAATTGCAAGAGCGATTACAGATTTCTCATATTGTTGTTATTTATCGGATTTAGCGGTAAATAAGGAGTATCAGAACAAGGGTATTGGTACAGAACTTGTTAGACATTTGCAAGAACACTTAGGAGAAGAGGTATCCTTATTATTACTCTCTGCACCTACCGCAATGGAATATTATCCACGTATTGGTTTTGAGAAGACAGAGAAAGCATTCTTGATACCGAGATTGAAATAATGAACGTTTGTCCCATAAGATCGAAATAATCGAAGAGGGAGCTTCCTTGATGGCTAATAGCATAATGAATCCTAAGGTTGATGAATTTTTAAGTAAAACGAAAAAGTGGAAGGAAGAATATGAGAAGTTGAGAATGATCGTTCTTGACTGTGAATTGACCGAAGAATTTAAGTGGATGCATCCTTGTTACACGTTTGAGAAAAAGAACATAGTGTTAATACATGGATTCAAAGAGTATTGTGCGATTCTGTTTCACAAGGGTGCCTTGTTACAGGATGCCCATGGGGTTCTAATCCAGCAAACGAAGAATGTACAAGCGGCGCGCCAGATTCGGTTCACGAATGTTCAGGAAATCGTTGAAATGGAATCCATCTTGAAAGCCTATATTTATGAAGCCATTGAAGTAGAAAAAGCCGGTTTGGAGGTGGACTTTAAAAAGACGGCAGATTACATCATTCCTGAAGAATTCCAAAATAAACTTAGTAATGTACCCGCATTGAAATCTGCTTTTGAAGCATTGACGCCGGGACGGCAGAGAGCATACCTTCATTATTTTGCTGAACCCAAACAATCTAAAACCCGCGAGTCACGGGTTGAGAAATTTACGCAGAAGATTTTGGACGGAAAGGGATTAAATGATTAATGAATATTAGTAAAGGAATGATTCAATAATGAAGAAATTTATCCCGCTAATTATTCTCGCATTAACTATTTTCACTACGCCGTCTGCTTATGCAGATGACCTATCCATCAAAATTGACGGTATAGCTGTCGTATCTGACATGAAGCCTGAACTGAAGGGCAATCACATCATGGTGCCTTTACGTGTTATCAGTGAGAACCTGGGAGCTAAGGTGGAATATTCAAATTCCCAAGTGATGTTCACTAAGGATGAAATGAAAGTGACTTTAAAACCCAATAGCAACACGGCGGTGAAAAACGGTGTAACCGTGAAATTGGATGTTAAGACGTTTGTCAAGAAAAATCGAATATTCGTTCCGCTCCGCTTTATTGCAGAAACGTTTGGCTGCAAGGTCAATTACAGCAACTCTGGTGTAACTGTCGATACTGCTCCATTGCTTGTAGATGGTGTTCAAGTGAAGGCATTGCAGGAAGAATACCATATGACTATGGGTGGTGTCGTACAGCAGATCAATGGGAATGCCTATAACAGAGCCATTTACAATATGTTTGTACATAACTTAGGTGCCAAGGTCGAGGCTCCTGCTAATTACTCGTGGACCATTAACCTTGACGTACCAGGTTCGTATTATAAAAATGGACAGTATGACTTTTTAGATAAAAAAGGGAAGAGCGTGAAACGGTTCGATATTTATACTTTAATTCCCGGCGCATTTCCAGATGACACTATGAAAGAATACCCTGACGTATTGGTGTATGACGGTTCTGAGCATCAATGGTATTTGTTTAGCGATACCGCACTCAATTCCATTTCCAACCTAATCAATAAGGCATTCGATAACGGATTTGTAAAGGTTATCAGCAATACGGTTGCTTAAGCTGGACTAAGTTTTCCTTCATTAGTGTGTCTATGCCTTTAGTTTCGGCCATGACTGTCCCAGGCAATTGAGAATGACCAGTGAAAATAATTATTTGCCGATCGTTCTGCGCAACGCATCGCTACAGCCAGTTATCCAGTTACTATTGAAATTTAATTCAAGAAAGGCACCCATCGGGTGCCTTTTTATTTAGAGAACTTACCATTACAGTCATGGTCATTTGAAATGACTTTGAAGAATAAACCGGTAGCCGTTTGACTAAAGTTTATGGCAGTTATCGATTGTCCGGCGAACGTTGGATATTGAAGTCATGACGAGAGAGTTGTGCATTTTCGGTCACCCAATCCATGCGGTATATCAAGCAATTTCCTAGGGGAATCGCTCCGATTAACCAAATAAATTCCGAGGCATACCATCACGCATCCAGCCACCGCCTCCCAAGCAATACTCTCTCCCAAGAGCATCCAGCTGCTGAATACACCGAATATCGGAGCCAGAAACAGAAAAGAGCTTGTTTTGCCTGGATCTCCCTTATGGAGTAGGTAGAACCAGACGGAGAATTGTACAATAGAGCACATCACGGCGAGCCACAATAATACTACAGCAGATGTTACGTTTAAATAAAAATACGCATGCTCTGTCAGCACGCTCATCAGGAGAAGAATGCTTCCTCCGAAAAGCATTTGGTAGGCTGCAAGAACCGTCATATGAAATTGGCTGCCCCAACGCTTGATTAGTAGTGTAGCTGCCGAAAAACAAACCGCCCCCAAGAGCCCGATCCATGTGCCCGGCTGCAGGCCGATATGAAAGCCGAAGCTGAACACAATCCCGGCAAACCCCAGCACAACACCAAGCCATTGAAGCGGACGATAACGTGCGCCTGCAAAAAGTGTTCCGAACAGAACCACGATCAGCGGGCTTGAGCTTGTTATAATTGCTGACTCTCCGGTCGTAATCCAATGCATGCTGTAATAGGCGCAGCCCATGACCCCCGCGGACTGAAACATGCCGATGACAGCAGCCTTCAACCAACCTGCAAAGTTCTGTGGTTGAGGCAGCTTCCTCATTATGGTCCAGACGGCCAGGACGCCCCCTGCCAGAACAAATCTAACCCCCATGAGCAAGAATGGCGTTGCATAGACCATTCCTATTTTCCCGACAGGAAAAGCCACGCCCATCAAAAAGGTAGTAAATAGGATGAGCGCATAATATTTATAACTTTTCATTCCGAATACCTCCAACTGATTTGTAGTATAGTCATTGTAATCTCACTTAGGTTTCATGTAAAATGAGTATAAATGAACTTTGAAATCACTTTTAGCGATATCAGTTGTGGGGGGATTTAAATGGAAAGTACTGATCTTCGTGTGTTTCTAGCTGTTGCCCGGGAAGGTTCGATCACGAAGGCCGCCGCCCGGCTGGGCTATGTGCAGTCGAATGTGACGGCTCGAATACAACAGCTTGAGGCTGAACTGCAAACGGTTCTCTTTCATCGTCACAACCGCGGCATGAAGACGACGTCCAGTGGGGACAATCTGCTCGTGTATGCAGAACAAGTCGTCACCTTACTGGAAGAAGCCTCCCGGGCGATGACCGTGTCATCGGAACCGAGTGGTCCACTGCGGCTCGGTTCGCTGCAGACGACCGCGGCGGTTCGGCTGCCAGGCCTTTTGGCGGATTATCACAAGAGGTTTCCAGGCGTCTCTCTTTCCCTGACCACGGGTTTATCGCATGAACTTATTGAAAAGGTGCTGCACTACGAACTGGACGGAGCCTTCGTAGCCATGCATGTCCCAACCTCGGACATACAAGCGATACCCGTATTTGAGGAGGAGCGGCTTATCGTGTCTGAACTAGGTATTCAGACTTTAGATGAGGCATTGACCAAGCCCATCCTCGTGTTCAGCTCTGGCTGCTCCTATCGAGAGATATTGGAGGAATGGATACGGTCGCGCGGTATTTTCACCTTTAACGTAATGGAATTCGGCACTCTGGAGGCTATTATCGGCGGGGTCACTGCCGGTCTGGGCATTTCCCTCCTACCTAAGTCGGTCATCAGCCGAACTGCTGAGGCAGGTCTCGTCCATTTGCACCCGATTCCCGAGGAATACAGCCACTCGGCTACATTTTTCGTCACTAGGAGAGATAGCTTTATCCCTAGCTCGCTGCAAGAATTGATACGAATGCTGGGTGTAAGCACGAAAAATGGGGGTTAGCATAAATAAACAGCGGCAGTCTTCAGGACTTAAATTCCAGTCCATAGCTGCCGCTGCTTCTTTATTCGAGTCAGGCTTATAACTTATCTTACCCGGATTACTTCACTTCGTCCTTAATCTGAAACAGGTTGCTCAGTGCTGCCTCGTTATGCTTAATTCGATCAAGCACAATATTGTTCTGATTGACTAAGGATTCAATTGTAGCCGACAGTTCCTCCAGCGTCGCAGAAGTCTGCTGACTGACTGAGGCCAGATGCTCCGAGGACTCCTCAATGGATTGGGAGGAGGATTGAATAGTCGTAATCGATTTGTCATAATGAGCCGTTTTCTCGTTAAGCTCTTTCACTGAGTTGTTAATTTCAGCAAAAGCGTCACGAGTCTCCAGTGTCATAGCCAGACAATCCTTCATCTGATCAGAGATTGCATTCATATTAACTTGGGTCTGGCCGGACTGATCAATGACTGCTAGTAAATTGCCGGAAATCTCCTCCGCAGCTCTTGCGGATGAATCGGCCAGCTTGCGGATTTCAGAGGCTACAATGGCGAAGCCTTGTCCGCTCTCACCGGCCCTCGCGGCTTCAATACTTGCATTTAAAGACAATAAATTTGTCTGTGAAGCAATATCTTGCAAAGTGACGATCAGTTCAGAGGAGCCTTTGATCTGGGCAGCCAGGTCATTCACCTGATCGCTGACTGCCTGAATTTGTCCGCTGAAATTAGTAATCATTAGGTACATCTCATCCACCATGGCATCTCCACGCTCGGAAGAGTCCGCGGCGCCCTGAATTCCTGAACGGAGCTGGCCGAGTGACTGGAACATTTCTTCTAGCTTTGAATTGGTACTCTGCACCGATTCCGAAATCGTTACCAGAACTTCAGACTCGGAGACGACCCCTTTCGTAATTTCATGAAAGGCGTTATTCATTTCACCAAAAGAGACTGCGTTCTCACTGCTTCCTTGTGAGATCAGCCCCATATTCTCGGAGATCGTTCTCACATTCTCCCGAAGTGACTTTTCATGTTCGCTAAGTCGGTACATCAACTGTTCTGTTTTCATTTGAGTATCAGCCAGATTAATAATCATGCGATTAGCGACCTTTTGGAAAGCAACTAAAATGACAACCACAATCAAATAGTAGAACCAAAGCCCAATGATGTTATCTTTGTTCAGCCCTAAAGCAGCGCCATGCTTATACATGTTTAACCATAGAATATAGGCCCCAGCGGTTGCACCAGTAACTAACACTTTATTATTCATATAAATCAACGATACGGATAGTAAGAAAAATACCTGAAACAGGTTAGAGATACTGGGCATGTAAATCGTTGAAACTGTAAAAATAGAGATGATTCCGGCTATGGCTACGTAAGGAATAGCCGCTTCCCATTTTCTGCCGAAATGCAGAACACCAAGGACCAGCAGCACGAATACATCTAGTACAGACATTGTTATCTTAATATTCATACTTTGATGTACTGAAAAATATGTAATTTCTGCGAGTACTACAGTCACGGCCAGCGCTTTAAATATAAGATCGTTTTTCTTGCGCACATCCTCCTTTCTTATCGATGTTAAGCTGGAACTTAATTGCTTAGCTAACATTCTCTCAATTCCCCTATCAGATTAGTGTATATATAACGTCATTATAGCATAGCATTTTTGAAGTTTTACGACATTTTTCGGCACTCTATTTAACAACGGGTACAATCTCAATCTGAGCCGGACTCGGCTGATTCTTCTCATTCATGCGGAAGACGAACCACGCCGCCGGTACTAATGCGATAACGCCAAGGAGCACGAAGCAGGTCTGAATATTGAACATTTGAAGCAGGAGCATACCTGCGAAGGGACCAAGGGCGCCGCCGACATTGGTAAGCAAGGCCACATCCGAGAAGAAACCGGCCTCATCTTCATGCTTCCTGGATTCTTCAATCGAGAGCGTCTCCTGGGCGATCCCGGTAAAGCTGCCAATCAGGTCGCGAACGATTTGAAGACCAAGCAGAACAGCGTAAGTATGGGACAGGCCGTACAAGCTTACGGTACACATCAGCAGAGCATAACCGGTAAGCAGCGTGTTACGGTAACCGAACCGCTTGATCCAGCGGCGGCCCAGTGAAATGGTAATTGCAGATACCAGGCCCGAGCAGATGGAGAACATCGCGATCTGCATATTGCTGAAATGCAGAACATTGACATGGTAGATCACCCACAGGGAGCCTGGAAGTGCGCTGCCAAGTGACATGAAGCCAACCATAATCAGGAACGGACTTAACCTGCGCAGCGGAGGCTTCCACTGAAGCTTGATTTTCTTCGATTCTTGTGGCGCCAGACGGGCCATCAGGTTCATCCCGGTGAATGTACACACGGCTCCAATCACCATGCAGACGAAATAGTTATATGGAAAAATCGTATCATATCGATCCAGTAGAGTACTGGCGCTGTAGGAGCAGACGATCGTCACTAGAATGGCTATGATGCGAATATTCCCGAATAAGGTGGACATATTCGACTCAGCGACATTGTGCTTGATCAGAGAGTGCTGCTGCACGTTCAGAATCATGACCACAATACAGTTAATCGACCAAAAGACAAGGATCCAGGCAATCGAATGCGGAAGCAGCACTGCGAAGGCGATACATAGGAAAGCGATTTGGCGCAGGATTCCTGCTGAATAGTAGACTTTGAAGTTGCACGGGAGCAGCCGGGTAACGAAGACGACCGAGATCGCCGACATCAGCGGCGGTAGCGACGTAGATAACGTGATTTCAAGCGGTGAGGCTCCAAGCCTTGCGATTAATATGGGGAGGAACATAAAGAACAAAATATTTTTCATATTTTGCAGGACGGCATCAATATAAATCCGTGTTTCGGGTTTCAATCTGTCATCTCCTAGAAGTATTGCGCTTTAAAAAGAATCGCTTTTGTTTACATCGGAATTTGTGGTCTTGAAATGAATAAAAGCGGTCCTCATTTTTTGGAAAATACAAAATTTGATGCAATTCGAGCTTGCTTGGTTAAGTAAAGTGTACAGCTACTTACAAAACAGGGGGATACATGATGAAAATTGGAAAAAAACGCAGATCCTGGTCGATTATCCTAGCCATTCTTTGTTCATTCTCAGTTCTAACTGCTTGTTCAGGAGGCAGCTCGGGAGGACCAGCAGGCACGGCCTCTACGAATGAGACGAATGACCAATCAGCAGATGGCAAAGTGGTACTGAATTACTGGACCTGGTGGGGCTCTGAGACACGCAGACCCATTATTGAGAAGCTTGTAGATGATTTCAATAAGTCACAGGATAAAATTTTTGTGAAGCACAGCTATTATCCTTTCTCCGATATTTTCACCAAGGAGCTTGCTGCGGTGAGTGCCGGTAACCCGCCGGACATCATGATGAATGACATCAACACAGTGCAGCAGCGTGCCAGCAAGAAGCAGGCGATCAATCTCTCCAAATACGTCGAACGAGATCAAGTGAAGGATCGATTCTTCCCGGAACTTTGGAATACGGTACTGTATCAGGGTGAACCGTACGCACTGCCGTTCAATACAGATACCCGGATGATGTTCTATAACAAGGATGACTTTAAGGCAGCCGGACTTGATCCGGAGAAATTCCCGACCACGTGGGAAGAGCTGGACAAGGTCGCGGCCAAGCTGGACAAGAAGGATGGAGACAAATACACGCATATCGGGTATTCACCGCAGTTCAACTCGGACTGGAATCTGCTTCAGCTTAATTTTGATAAGGGACGCAATTTCTTCGATGAGAACGGGAAGCCCGTCGTAGATGCTCCTGCCAAAGCAGAAGCGATGCAGTACATTCTGAATAACGCCAAGCGCCTTGGTCAGAGCAATATCGATGCCTTCAAAGCGGACTTCGGCAGCAAACAGGCCAACCCGTTCATTGCAGGCAAAGTATCAATCTGGACAGATGTAACGAACTTCTACACACAGATTCGGGATTACGGACAAAATGTTAACTTTGGTGTCGCACCGCTTCCAGAGACGAAAGATGGCGCAGGCCATTACAGTGTCGGTGGGGGATTCGTAATTGAAATTCCTTACGGGGCGAAGCATCCGGATGAAGCCTGGGAATTTCTGAAGTATATGACGGACGTTCAGGCGCAGACGTATTGGGCTCAGAAGAACTTTGATAATGTAGCTAATAAGGAAGCTTCTAATAATCCGGAACTCCAGAAGAATCCGGTCTACAAAGCCTCGGTTGATAATCTGGCTGTCACCAAGATCACGCCGAATCCGCTAAATGCGCCCGATTATATAAATCTGATTAATCCTCAGCGGGACGCAATTATGCTTGGAGAGAAATCCGTGCAAGAAGGTCTGAGCCAAGCCCAGGCTGATGTGGAGAAGCTAATTTCGAATAATAAATAAGCCTGAGCGTTAAGAAAGAAGGTAGGAATCATGGCCCGAACGGCAACAGGTTCTCATGGTAGCTCTCTCAGCCGCAGGGAAGCATGGCAGGGTTATATTTTTGCCAGCCCCTGGATCGTTGGATTTCTGCTATTCACGGCGGGTCCCCTGTTGTTCTCGCTGTACGCGAGCTTCACAAATTATGATATAACTTCCAGAATGGACTGGATCGGTGTACAGAACTATGACACGATGTTCAATCACGATCCGCTCTTCTGGAAGTCGTTAAGGAATACGCTATATTTTGTGGCAATTAGTGTCCCGCTTCAAACGGCAGGGGGATTATTGCTGGCTGTAATTCTGAACCGGAAGGCCCCGGGCATTCGATTATTCCGCACGGTCTTCTATCTGCCCTCGATCCTGTCAGGAGTTGGCGTATATGTTCTGTGGTTGATGCTTCTCTCCCCCAGTGCAGGTCTAGTCAATCTTATGCTGGGTTGGTTTGGCATTGACGGTCCGGCCTGGTTGACAGACCCGGGTTGGACCAAGAATGCCGTCATCCTGATGAAGATCTGGGGAGCCGGAGGTATGATGCTTCTGTATCTGGCAAGCTTGCAGTCCGTACCCCGCCAATTATATGAAGCGGCTGAACTGGATGGTGCGGGGAAGTTCCGCAAGTTCTGGCATGTCACGCTTCCGATGATCACCCCGGTGATCTTCTTCGAGATCGTGACAGGGATGATTGGAGGATTTCAAATCTTTCAGGAAGGGTATGTGATGGGGTATAACAACGAACCGGGTGCGCCCATGAATTCATTGCTCTTTTATAATCTGCATATGTTCCTCAAAGCATTTAAAGTGTTCGATATGGGTTACGCGATGGCGATGGCCTGGTTCCTGTTCCTGATTGTACTTGTGCTTACTCTTATTAACCTGACTCTATCCAGGTTCTGGGTGCATTATGAAGGGGGAGAGCGCTGATGAGTCTCTCGGCTGCACAGGAGCAGACCCGGATGAAGAAGCTGAATACCCCACATAGAACGGTGAAAAACAAAGGGGCGGCGGTCCTCTTATACATCGTGATGACAGGTCTCGGCCTGCTTTTGCTGACTCCACTCTTCTGGATGCTCTCTACATCTTTGAAATCCATGCAGGAGATCATGTCGTACCCGCCAACCCTGTTCCCCAAGGTGATCCACTTTGAGAATTACCAGCACGCCTGGGAGAAGGGGAACTTCGCCAGATATACACTGAATACCCTGCTGCTGGCGGGAGTTGGCGTATTCTCGCATGTGCTCTCTAATACGTTCGTAGCTTATGGATTTGCCAAGATCAGGTTCCCCGGCAAAAGACTGCTCTTCTCAGTCATGCTCGGGACGATGATGATTCCGAGCTTCGTCACCCTGATTCCGCAATATATTCTATTCTCGAAATTGTCATGGATCAATACGTATTATCCGCTAACTGTTCCAGGATTCTTCGGAAGCGCATTTCAGATCTTCCTGATCCGTCAATTCTTCCTGACCATCCCTAATGAATTAATTGAGGCCGGGAAGGTGGATGGCGCTAGCCATTATCGAATCTGGTGGCAGCTTATGCTTCCATTGTCGATGCCAGTCATTGCAACAGTAGCAATTATGACCTTCCAAGGCGCCTGGAATGACTTTACCGGACCCCTGATCTATATCAATTCAGAATCTCTATTCAATCTGCAAATTGGTCTTCAGTCGTTCAAAGGCACGGAGTCAACCCAGTGGCATTATTTGATGGCGGGCTCGGTCATCGTTCTGATGCCTGTAGTGCTGCTGTTCTTTTTCTTTCAAAGGTACTTTATTGAAGGGATGAACATAACGGCTGGAACAAAGGGTTAATTATTATGGACAACAAATAACACCGATGGGTTGCAGCCCGCCCGGTGTTATTTGTTATGGGGAAGTGGAAGATCATAGGCTGTGTGATAAAGAATAACTACGATTCATTAAACAAGAGGTGCGTCAATTAGTGTTGCGAAATTAAACCGGTGTACATGGCCATCATTTAATGTGGTCTGGCCTGTAACAAAGTGAATGTGTTTGCCGTTTCCGACGGGAATTGCGGGTCCGGTTCTAATCTTTCTAAGATTATGGAAGTGATTGAGGAAATCTGTCTTGGTCAGATCAATTTCATGGACATGACTGTTCCCTGAACGAATTGCCTGGCCTGTAACCCCTGCGAATCGATGGTTATGTCGATCAGCGCCTGCTTCAGCAAGTTTCGTGCTGCCCTCGAATTCATGTACGTGTCTTTGCGTTTGTCTGGAAGATAATGTTCTCTTTAAAACAGGTTTTTTCTTCGGCATCCGTAATTGGCCTCCCTATAATGTTGTTACCTCAGAACATCCTATTGAGCTAAGGCCGAGTATGTTCTGGGCAGCCGACCAATAGCATGTTCTTGTGCTAAAAAGAGCAGCACTTATTCCCGATTCTTCAATAATTTTACTGGTTTTAATGCTTACAATTAGTTAGTATGTAGCTAAGGGTGATTAACTTTTTGTAAGGGGATAACGAATAATGAGCATATATAACTTTTCCGCAAAAGCGATGAACGGTAAGGACATTTCGTTGGCGCAGTACAGAGGCAAGACTGTATTAATCGTGAACACTGCAAGTGAATGCGGTTTTACATTCCAGTATGAGGACCTGCAGCGTTTGTATGACCGATATAAGGAGAAGGATTTCGTGATCCTGGGATTCCCGTCGAACCAGTTCGCAGACCAGGAGCCGGGATCGAATGATCAAATTAATACCTTCTGTACGCTGAACTACGGGGTATCTTTTCCCATGTTCCAGAAGGTTGACGTTCGAGATAGCAATGCACATCCGCTGTTCAGCTACCTGTCTTCCAGCAAGCCGTTTGAGGGATTCAATCATTCACATCCGGTCGCTAAAATTCTGATGGATATCATCAACGAGAAACACCCTGAATATATGATTGGAGATTCAATCAAATGGAACTTCACGAAGTTCCTGATTAACAAGGAGGGTGAAGTCGTGAAACGATTTGAAGCCACAACCGACCCGCTTGATATGGAACAAGATATTGAGGCTGCTCTGCTGGCCTAATTTCATGTGATTTCTTCCTGTAAAGCTCTTGCGCTGCAAGAGCTTTTTTGGTGTGCAGCTGTGCATTAGACATGTCCAATTCCAGTCTGGATGCTATAATGGAAATTCATTATAGATGATTATAGACACAATGAAAGGACAAAGGATCGTGCATAAAGAGGAATTTATCAGAGGAGTTAAAGATTGTGTCCCAACTTTACTTGGGTATTTAAGTATTGGATTTGCTGCAGGAATAATTGAGAAAACGGCCGGACTCAGCATCTTGGAGATTGGTCTGCTTAGTGTCCTTGTATATGCTGGGTCCGCCCAGTTTATTTTTGCTGGAATGGTGAGCACGGGAAGCTCGATAGTAGGGATAATAACTACAGTTTGCTTCGTAAATCTCCGCCACCTGCTCTTAAGTGCGGCATTATCCCCTTACTTCAGGCAGCTGTCTTCGGTGAAGAACGCCATGATTGGAGTGCTGCTTACGGATGAGACGTTTGGAGTAGCTTCAAGTGAGGTCGCAAGATCGAATCAACTCAATCACAGCTGGATGCAGGGGCTGAATCTGACGGCTTATTTGAACTGGATTGCAGCGAATTTGGCCGGAGCCTATTTGGGGGTATGGATCACCGATCCTGAGAAATTTGGACTCGATTTTGCGCTGCCGGCTATGTTTATTGGATTATTGGTTCTGCAAATCATGCACCGAAAGAAGTATGTTCTCGATGCTGTTGTTGGACTTAGTGCAATTCTGGTAGGGGTGGTCTGTGGGTTCTTCATTTCGGGGAGTGTCGGTGTGATTGCAGGAACTGTTGTTGCTGCTACGGTAGGGACGGTGATCGAAAGATGGAGGTAAGATGGGATATATTCCTACTTATTGTATGCTGCTCGGTGGTCACTATACTTCCAAGAGTTGTGCCGCTTGTCCTCTTGAGCCGAATTTCACTGCCTGAGCCGCTTCTCAGGTGGCTAAACCATATTCCGATTGCGGTGATGGCCGCATTGGTGGGACAAGAGCTGATTCAAGTGGAAGGGGGCTTCAAGTTTAGTGAGCATCTGGACCTTGCTGCTGGAATCCTCACGTTTGTTGTTGCCATCAAGACCCGGAATTTACTGTGGACCGTCGTGCTGGGATGCATATTTGCCATGGTATTACGGCTCCTTGTGAATTCATGAATTCAGATTAGCGGGGCGAGCTGAAGAATCGTTGACAGTATCCTTTACCACACTAGGTTACTTGAATGTCAGTACTTGTTAAGAATAACATCGCCAAGCATAATTAGAGTTATCACTATTGCGATAAACAGAGGAGGACACATGAAACTTAGAGTATCCGCGGTTCAATACCATTTGCATACGATCCATTCCTTTGAGGACTTCGCCAAGCAGGCTGAACACTATGTGAAGACCGCTGAAGAGTTCGGCACAGAATTCCTGCTCTTCCCCGAATTCTTCACAACCCAGCTGCTGTCTATTGGCAATGAGCAGGGCGAGGCGTTGACGATCCAAGATCTGCCTGGCTTCACTGAAGCATACCGGGAGTTGTTCTCCAAGCTTGCGGCCACAGCGAAAATGCACATTATTGCCGGAACCCATGTGACCGAACGGGAAGGTAAATTATATAATACAGCGCACTTGTTCTACCCGGATGGACGGATTGCGGAGCAGCCCAAGCTTCATATTACCCCCACCGAGGTTCATGAGTGGAACATGTCCGCGGGGGATGGGGTTCAGGTATTCGAGACTGAGAAGGGCACCATTGCAATGCTGACCTGTTATGATATTGAATTCCCCGAAATCGTACGTATGGTCAAGGCCAGAGGAGCTGATGTCATCTTCTGCCCATCGTGCACAGACGACCGTCATGGCTTTCATCGGGTCCGTTACACGAGTCACGCCAGAGCCGTTGAGAACCAAGTGTATGTAGTCACCACAGGAACGGTCGGGTCTCTTCCTACCGTTGACTTTATGAGAGGCAATTTCGGCCAGGCAGCCGTAATTACACCGAATGACGTGCCTTTCCCTCCGCAGGGAATTCTCGTCCAGGGGGAGATTAATGACGATATGATCGTCACCGCCGACCTTGATCTGGAGCTTCTGTATGAGGTTCGGGAACGAGGATCTGTGACAACTTGGCGTGATCGACGCACGGATTTGTATCCGGACTGGGCGTAGTGCCGGGTGAAGAATCTTAATCAGGTGAAAGGGGAAGATGGATTGTACCTAAAGGAGTTTTTTGTGTATGACCAGGGCCGGCCAGTCAAAGCGGTCATTCGCAGATACAGGGAAGAGGATTTTGCAGGTCTAATACGGGTCCAGCAGGAGTGCTTCCCTCCTCCTTTCCCTTCTGAACTCTGGTGGAATGATGAGCAGCTGCGCAGCCATATTACTTTATATCCTGAAGGGGCCCTGTGTGTGGAACTGAATGGAGAACTTGCAGGCTCTATGACGGGCCTGATCGTGGATTTCGATCCCCGGCATGCTAAGCATACCTGGGAAGATATCACAGATCATGGTTATATCCGAAGCCACACTCCGAAGGGGAACACACTTTATGTCGTGGACATTAGTGTAAGCCCCAGATACCGTAAGCTGGGACTCGGAAAGTGGCTCATGTTCTCCATGTATGAGACGGTGGTTCAACAAGGATTGGTGCGCCTGCTTGGTGGAGGGCGAATGCCCGGTTACCACCTGAAGGAGGACATGATGACCGCAGAGCAATATGCAGAAGCGGTTGTGGCTGGAGAACATCAAGATCCGGTGATCTCATTCCTGTTAAGATGCGGCCGAACACCTGTGCAGGTAGTCCCGAATTATCTGGAAGATGAGCAATCCCGGAATTATGGATTACTGATGGAATGGAAGAATCCGTTCCTGACAGCTAATGAATTGGAAGGAGAATGAAGCGTGAGCCAGCTGCAGTATGAGCGTATTACAAGTATCACAAATCCGCTGTTTCCTCAGATGCATCAGTTGATGCAGGAAGTATTCCCGGACGAAGAGGTGCTGGAGTTTGATCTTTGGAAAGAGCCTTTGGAGGACCCGGGTATCCGGGTATTCGTCGCCATTCATGATGGGGAGGTAGTAGGGACTACAGAATATCGTTATTACACGAATTTCAACGTCGCCATGACAGACTTTACAATTATAGGGAAGCCTGGACTCGGGATTGGACGTTTCTTATGGAAGAAGAGACAAGAAGACCTTGAACGGTTAAGTCAGGAGAATGGCAAAGAGCTGTACGGCATGTTCGCAGAGATCTACGATCCTTACCGGGTGAAGGAGCATGATTTCGGTGGGGTGAAGACGATGGATCCCTATGTTCGGCGAGAAGTACTGTCCCATTTGGGGTATAAGAAGCTTGATCTTGCTTATGTACACCCGTCATGGAACAATGATGGGGAGGCGGTTGAAGGCCTGGATCTTGGATTCATGCCGGCGGACGACAGTCTGGATGAGGTACCAGCTTCACTTGTTGTTGACTTCCTGACCCGTTACTATACGGTTCTCCCGAACAAGCCCAAGGCCTGGGTCGATATGATCGATCGGTTGAAAGAAAAGGATACGGTGAGCCTGCTCCCATTGTAATATAGCTAATCTAAAGATAATAAAGAGGCTCCTGAGACATTTCAGGTGCCTCTTATTGATTCAATGGACCACCAACAAGCTTCTTGTACAAATTAGTTAGCTGCTGGAGCTCTTCATTCGACAGCATATCAAAAAAACTGGAAAACTGGGTATTTCCCTGTTGACGAGTCTCAGCGACGATAGCTCGGCCTGCTTCGGTAATCTCAAGATGGACAGATCTGCGATCCTCTTCTCCCCGGGTTCGGTGGATGAGTCCAGCTTTCACCAGTGTGTCCGCAAGTCCGGTCACACCTCCGGTCGTTATCTTCAGGCTTGCGGCCAGCCTGGACGGATTCTGAGGACCTTCCTCATTTAGCAGGTCCAGAATGAGTTCATGATTCCTCGATAGACCGTTCGTATTTCGCTTGTTCCATTCCTTCTGCCACATTTGATAATGGCTTTCATACAGCCGGGATAAATTCTTAAGCAGCTCTGTCCGGTTCACTTCTAATCCTCCCCTGCAGTCAATATCTGTTTGTATAGTTCCATGTGTTCGTCCTAATAATTCTTTATCATAATATCACTAAGATATTTAGGACTCAAGGAAGGTCTTAACCCTAGGGGACAATGAAGTGAATAACCCCGTCAGCCGAAGTAAGAGCTTAGGCTGACGGGGTTATTCTAGGTTACCGCGATGCTACTGGGAGAATCCAACTCGTGGCCGCTGCCGTTCTTTTGTATTCACGGCAACTGACTTGATGGATGAGATGGGGATATACAGGATCTGGAACTCATCGCGGTATCTAACACCCTGATCGTCCACCTCTTCAATCGTGCCGCTAGTGACACTGGAACCATCGATGAAATGAATTGTAACTTCCTTCCCTTCCAAGCTCTTGAACATCATCTGAACGCCTCCTTATATCGAAGTGATAACTTTGTCAATAATGCCGTATTCGGCAGCTTCCTGGGCCGACATGAAATAGTCACGATCCATATCCCGCTCAACCTTCTCCAGTGGCTGCCCGGTTCTATCCGCTGTAATCTGAACCACTTTCTGGCGAATTTGAAGAATGCGTTTGGCGCTAATCGCAATATCACTGGCCTGCCCTTGTGCACCCCCGTGGGGCTGATGGATCATAATTTCGCTGTTCGGCAGGGCGAACCTTTTGCCCTTGGTTCCTGCCAGAAGCAGCAACGAGCCAAAGGAGGCCGCGAACCCGGTACAGATTGTATGGATATCCGGCTTGATATATTGCATCGTATCATAGATGCCAAATCCAGCTGTAGTAGATCCGCCCGGACTGTTAATATACATGAAAATATCTTTGTCAGGGTCTTCCGCGGACAAGAATAGCAGCTGAGCTGTAATACTATTGGCAAGCTGATCATCGATAGCAGCCCCCACGAATACAATCCGGTCCTTCAGCAGCCTTGAGTATATATCGTAAGATCGCTCACCCCGGCTCGTCTGTTCAACTACATAGGGCACATAATGACTCATACCTGTATACCTCCGTCAAATTAGTATTGGCGTTACATCTAATTAACGAAGAGAAGTTAATGAAGGATACGTGAAGATAAGATTGAGCTTATGTGAATTCATGCTTTTATGTGGTCGCTCTATGCTAGAATATGCTGGAAAGATGTAGGAGGAGGGGTTCGGTGAGTCATCACAACTATCAAATCTTGATGATTTCGGGCAGCTTGAAGCAGGGATCCATCAATACAGCCATTCTAAAGGGACTATCCTTGCTACCGGGTAAGGATAAGAATATGGAGTTCAGGTTCTATAACGGTCTGAGTGAACTGCCCCATTTCAATCCTGAACTGGATACAGAGCATGCCTTCGAAGCGGTGGAGCATTTCAGGGAACAGCTGCGCAGTTCCGATGCGGTTGTTATATGTACGCCAGAATATGCGGCAGGGGTTCCCGGGACTCTGAAGAATGCGCTGGACTGGATCGTATCCTCCGGTGAATTGATGAACAAGCCTGTTGCCGCAATCAGTGCTTCTCCTTCCATGCAGGGCGGAGCCAAAGCGCTGGAGTCACTGGTGTTAACGCTGGGTATGATTGACGTAAGAATGTTCAGCGGAGGGGTTGTCCGTATTCCTTTGGCGAATAGGAACAAGCTCGGTCCGGATGGGGAAGTTACCGATTCTGAGTTAAAATTAACTTTGCAGGGTATCCTGAACGCACTGAGTAGTGAACTAGGCAAACAGTAAGTTAAGGAACGTATCCTTGTGGTCAATTGCTGCTAAAAAAGAAAAGGGGTGTCCAGGCGTCTGTTAGAGGCGCGGGAACATCCCTTTTCCGTGTACTTAATACTTAACTCAAGTGAGCCTGCTATTTGTTCGTGCTGTGCTGCTTATTCGGAAGCTGAGAGCCGGGATTCCCTTTGGCCCGGTGTTTGTTCTTCTCGGCCTTCTTCTGGTTATCATGCACTTTCTCTACAAATTCATGCAGGTCCTCGGTCATGCTGAATTCCTCCTTTTATTAGGGTTCCTTGTTACTATAACCAAAGTAGGGAATTTGATGATGGGGACTGCACTTTGTAATTTCACGCCTCCTATTTAACCTTTCACGGCTCCCGCCACAACTCCTTTTACAATGTACTTCTGAAGTAAGATAAATACGATAATGGACGGCAGTACAGCCATTACCATTGCTGTCATGGCATACTGCCAATCTGAGGTATACTGTCCGACGAACGTGTAGGCAGCAAGCGTAAGTGTCTTCGTTGAAGGAGATCCATTAACCATAAGCAGCGGCAGAAGAAAGTCATTCCAGATCCACATCACATCAATAATGATGATTGTTGTGGTCACTGATTTCAGCAGCGGGAAAATAACTGAGAAGAACAGACGGAAGCCGGAAGCCCCGTCGATCGTAGCGCTCTCGTCGATTTCTCTTGGAATGCCTTTGATGAAACCATGATAGATGAAGACGGCAAGGGGTGCGCCAAAGCCCCAGTACAGAAGACCAAGTCCCCATGTGCTTTCAGAAAGCTTCATATCTTTGGCCAACTGCAGAACAGTAAGCATGATCGATTGAAAAGGAATCAGCATCGGCATAATGCAGAGCAGGTAGATTAGAGCGCTGTATCTGGTCTTGGTCCGTCCCAGCTTGTATGCCGCAATGGAGGAGACAAGGATAATTCCCGCAAGACTGAGCAGAGTAATGATCGTATTATTCAAGAACAGTCTTGGATAGTTGATGAAATTCCATACATACGAATAGTTAGCGAACGACAGCTTCTGCGGAAGAGCGATGACATCAGTCATGACCTCCTGAAAGCTTTTGAACGAGTTAAGGATCGTTAAGATCAAAGGAAGGATAAACAGCAGCGACAAAAGAATCATGACGATTTCAAGTAGGATGCGTAAGGCTTGATTCCGCTTCATCAGGCTTCAACCTCCCTGCGTTTGAAAATGGTTAGCTGCACAATGGTGACGAGCAGCACTGCTACGAACAAGATGAGTGCCTTCGCTGTCCCGTAACCGTACAGGTTATTCTGGAACGTATCCCGGTAAATATCATAAGCTACGCTGTAGGTAGTGCCGCCCGGACCTCCGCCAGTCAAAGACAGGATCACATCGAACACTTTAATGGAGTTCGTCAGTGCCATAAATACCGAGATGGTAATGGACGGGGCCAGAAGCGGCAGGATAATACTGAAGAATCTCCGGAAAGGTCCCGCGCCATCCATTACGGCGGCTTCTTTCATATCATCAGGTACAGCCTGAAGACCGGCAATGTAGATGACCATATAGAATCCGATGGACTGCCAAATAGATACCCCTAGAATGGAGATAAAGGCGAGGCCCTGCTCGCCAAGCCAGCTAAGGTGGAAGATACCCCAGCCCGTGCTGCTACCCAGTGACTCAAAGCCCTGCATGAAAATAAACTTCCAAATGAATCCGACGATGACAAGACTCAGGATATAAGGGATGAAGAACGCGGCCCGGAGCCAAGCAGCTCCGCGAAGCTTCATATCCAGTACCAGAGCCAGCAGAATCGCCAGCACATTCACAAGTACGATATACAGCACGGCATACTTGATCGTGAACCAAGCGGAGGAGCTGAAGTTCGCGTCATGCATGAAAATTTGCTTGAAGTTATCAAGTCCAATGAACTTCGGATGTTTGGAAATCCCGTTCCATTTCGTGAATGAGTACCTGATGGTCAAGGCAAACGGGATATAAAATGCAATGAACACACAGATCAATACGGGAAAAGTAAACAATCCAAACTCTAGCTTTTCCGCCCATTTTCTTCCTAATTTTCTCATAGAGCACCTCTTTTTTTGTCTTCGCTATCCCTTATCTGACATGCCCAGGAATCGTGGAATAAGGTCAGCTGTATGTCATAACCGGTCTGTACAACCGGGTGGATCTCGTTATAATGGATTATAAATTAGCGGGTTCCTCTCACAGAATGGATTTAAGGGAACAGTTAAGGGTAAAAAGGTGAACTGTGGAGAAGACCGGGGGGATAGCCAGATGATCGTGATCCGTCTCAAAAAATGGGCTGCGGCGGTTGCCGAAAGGGCTACACGCAGGCTTGTCAACAAATTGATTCTGCTCTTCTCAACCACGATCGTGCTGGTTGTTGGATCGCTAACCTTCATTTCTTACCAGATTATTCAGAAGGAATCGGTCAACAGCAGCATCGCGAGCACAACGAATAATTTACATCTGGTGAACAAGAATTTGGAAGCTTATTTGACTGGTATGGAAGCGCTGTCACAACCTCAGCTTCGCTATGACGAGATCATGCATGCGATCAAGAACGAACCAAGGGAGTATGCTTCCAGGCAGTATTTGGAGAACTACCTGAGGGACTTGTTCTTCTCCAGGAATGATCTGGAAGCGATCTATCTGTACCTGGTAGGAGAGCGGAAGTACTATGCTATTTACCGTGAAGCGTACACGATCTCGATTCGCTCAGGGACAGACGCACACCTCGGACAGCAAGGATGGTATAAGCAGACGATGCTCAGCAAGCAGAATCGGGCCTATCAATCATTCCTGAATCCTGGAGAGGAGACGGGATATGCCATGAATAAGGACAAGATTACAATGGCCTTCCATAAGGTGCTCCGTTCGATTGCAACCCGTGAACCGCAGGCGGTTCTGTCATTCTACTTCAATTCCAAAGCCTTGGATGAGACGATGAAAGATATCCCGTTAAGCAAGGGGGAGCATGTCCTCCTGCTTAGTCCCGAGCATACTCCGTTCTATGTGGATGACCGGGCCTTCTATACGAAAGCGAATGAGGCCGGAATGCTCGGGGGTATGAACGGCAGTAGTGATGGTCAGTACAACTGGGGTAAGGGCGATAACCGGTACCTTGTGGTGCATAATGCAGGAACGAATCAGGGCTGGTCTCTGGTGAAGTCGATTCCGTATCGGGAAATTTACGAGGCTGCTACGAAGACGCGAAATGCGAGTTATTTGATCGGTGCTATATTTCTATTCCTTGCTGTCATATTGGTTATACTTACTGCCAATGCCATTACTCTGCCGCTCAAGAAGCTTGCCTATCAGATGCGCCGGTTCAGTGAAGGAACGTTTAATGCTGAGGCAGAAGTGAAGGGACGCGATGAGATCGCCTATCTGGCCCGGCGGTTCAATCAGATGGTAGAGCGGACCAATGAGCTGATTAATGAGCGGTACAAGATGAAAATTGTCGAGAAAAACGCCATGCTGAAAGCGCTGGAGGCAGAAATCAACCCGCATTTTCTATACAATGCCCTGCAGGCGATCTCTACCAAGGCCTTAAAGCACGGAACGGATGAGGTTGCGGATATGGTCGATGCGCTTGCGCTGACTCTCCGGTATTGTATCAGCGGCAAGGAAAGTGTACAGGTATACGAGGAACTAAGGCATATAGAGCGTTATTGGGTTCTCCAAAAGGCACGGTTTGGCAGCCGTCTCCGCGTGATGACGGATTGGGATGAATCCTTAATGGAGCTCTATATTCCCAAGCTGTCGCTCCAGACCCTCGTTGAGAACGCGGTGAAACATGGGGTTGAAAGGGTATCAAGTCCCGTTACGATTAAGATAAGAGCCTATCCCATAGCTGATCAGGCTGTAATTGTTGTGGAAGATGACGGACCTGGCATCCCCAAGGACAGGCTGGAAGAGGTACAGCGTATGCTGGTGGCGAGCTTTGAGGATCGGGAAGGCGAAAGTATCGGTCTTCATAATTTGCAAATGCGTCTTAAGCTGCTGTACGGCGAAGCGGCCAGCCTGTCCATTGAGGCCAAGGACCGGGGAGTCAGAATGACGATGTTACTGCCGAAAGGGGATAGCACTAATGTATACAGTATTAATCGTTGATGATGAGGAGCCGGTACGCGAAGCCATTCGTATCTTGGGCGATTGGAAGAATCTTGGTGTCGGCCAGATTTATGAAGCGAGAGACGGTAAGGAAGCCTTAGCCATGTTCGAGAAATGTAAGCCGGAGCTGGTTATGGTGGATATGAAAATGCCTGAAATGAACGGAGTCGATTTCCTGCAAGTGGTGGAACAGACCTATCCGCAGCTGCTCACCATCGTCATCAGCGGGTATAATGATTTCGAATTCACCCGGCAGGCAATTCGTTCCAAGGTAGTCGATTATTTGCTTAAGCCGGTGAACCGGCAGGATCTTAACCAAGCTCTGCGAAAGGCCACCCAGATACTCGAAGCCAAACGCCTAAGCGAGAGTGAACAGATTACCCGCAACATCACACTCAATGTTTCTCTTCCGAGACTCAAAGAGAATATTTATTTTTCAATTCTGGAGCGTTCCTACAAGGAACGGTCAAGCGAAGGCTTACTGCCGCTGATTGAAGTGGAAGGATCAAAGGGTTATTATCTCACTGCCGTAATACGGATCATGAACCAAAGTGCTGTCTGCAGCAGACGGTTCAACGGGGGAGTGGCTTTGCTTCAGTATGCTGTATCCAATGTCCTTAGCGATGTGTCCGATTCGAATCTACAGGCTTTCAGCTTTGCGAACCCCAAGCGTGCAAGAGAAATGATCGTGGTCTATACCGCAGCTGGAGGATATTTGGAAGACTTATCTTTCAAGGCAGCCCTTCTAGTCAAGAAGGCTATAACCACGCTGGACCGGTTATTTGATATACAAGTGGTGGCCGGCATAGGTTCGTCTTACGGAGAGGTGCTTAAGTTGGCTGATTCTTATGATGAAGCCAAGGCTGCTCTGAAAGGGACCGATCTGCTGAGGCTGAGCGGCGGCATAATTAGCTCAGGTCCGCTTAAAAGTGGGGGATTCAGAGAATCACGGGGCTTGGCGCTGGGCAGCCGGGTTGCGCTTCTGCGTAGTGCGCTTGAAGCGGGAAATATTGGACAGGCCCGCATTATTTTGGATGATTATATGAGCACGGTTAAGACCCGTGATGTCTTTACCCTGGGTGAAGCTGATTGGATGCTCCATGAATTTCGTATTCTGCTAAGCGATCTCGCGATTGAGCTGGGGGTGCCGGTAGATGCGCTTCAGGATTCGGGCTTGCTCCGCCTCTCAGACACTACGCAGACCGGGCATGATTTCATGAATTATGAGCAATTCCAATCGGTCATGAGTGGGCTTCTTCAGATCTACGGTGAGCAGATCCGTCAGAAGGTTGCAGGGAGCCGGAATTTTCATATTGGGGAAGTCAAAGAATATATCGATCGATATTACTATGAAGATATCAAGATATCGATGTTCACAGAGAAATACTATTTAAGCCGGGAGTATCTTATGAAGCTGTTCAAGCAGCAGTATGGATTCGGCATTCATGAATACATGCAGAGAGTAAGAATGGAGAAGGCTGCGGAGCTCCTCAGCGATCCTAATTTGAAAATCCAGGAGATCTCCGAGATATTAGGCTATAGAGACAAGAATTATTTCAGCAAAGCGTTCCGGAATTACTATGATATATCCCCTTCCGAATATCGGTCACGCAGCGTGAGTGCAGATAGGGAGTAGACAGTAATGACACTTTTTTACCCTTAACAATTCACTTATCTACATTTCGATCTCTCACAAGTATCGATACAATAAGCATCGTAAGTCAAAGCAGATTTCGAAAGTGGGGGCGTAGATGATGAAAAAAATGATGGCGCTATCAATCAGCCTGATTATGATCATGGCACTGCTTGCAGGCTGTGGCAGCAGCAACGGAAGTACCGAAGAGAAATCCAGCGCCAATACAGAAGCGAAGCAAGGTGCAGAGGGCAATGAGACAGATTCCTCAAAGCCAGTCACGATCAACATGTTCACCGCATCACCGGAATACACGCAAGCTTTCAATGCCTACATCGAAGAATACAAAAAAGTTAAGCCGAACGTTACGATTAACCTTGAAATTATGCAATCTGATTATAATACCGTGTTAAAATCCAAAATTGCGGCAGGCAGCACGCCAGATGTATTCCAGACAACAGCAGGCGGCGATATCGATACTTTTGCTGAATATAGTGCAGACCTTACGAATGAGCCGCTGGCAGCAGCCATGACGGATGCGGTAAGAGCGAATATGTCATCCAGTGATGGCAAAGTGCTTGGATTGCCGGTCAAAGGCAACCTGTTCACGCTGATTTATAACAAAAAGCTGTTCGCGGATGCAGGGATCACGACGCCTCCGTTAACTACTGCAGAGCTTAACGAGGCCATCAAGAAGCTTGAGGCCAAGGGCATCACGCCATTCGCTAATGCCTATAAGGAATGGTGGGTATGGAAGCACATCTTCCAGCACTTTGTTGATGCCGCTGCAGAGGATGCAGGCCAGCCTGCCAAAGATCTCGTGAATGCTTTTATTGAGGGCAAGACAACATTTAAAGATCACCCGGTGCTGTACAATAACTTCTTCAATTTTGTTGATACGACTGTAGCTCATGGCACCTCAAAGCCGCTTGAGCGCGACAGTAATGCTGAGGTCAGTGACTTTGCTTCCGGCAAAGCTGCAATGATGACGGGTAAAGGTGCATGGGATGAAGAGGCGATCAAGAAGATCGCGCCCGACTTCCAGCTCGGTATTATGGGTTATCCGGTCAGCGACAAGCCGGAGCAAGCTCAGATTATTACGGGCGCAGATCAGGCGCTTCGGATTAACAAGGATTCGGCAGTGGTGAAGGAAACCGTAGAATTCTTCAACTGGCTGTACACTTCCGACTACGGCAAAAGCTGGTTCTCTACCGTGGCGAAGGTGATTCCACCTATCAAAGATGCCCCTCTTCCAGATCTGGATATGCCTAAGGAAATGAACGAAATGCTGAAGACCGGGAAATCAGGTGACCTTTCTGTGAACTACTCGCTAGATACGTTCCACCAGAAGTTTGGTGAGCTCATGCAGTCCTATATCGGCAAAACCAAAACAAAGGATCAAGTCATCGAAGAAATTCAGCAGGCCTGGATTCAGTTAGGCTCAGCTCAATAAACTTAAGTGAAGTGTATGTGAACAACTTGATGGTATGGACAAGTAAACGTAATTCGTATGTGAACAACTTGATGGTATAGACAGAAAAGAGCCTTGCACCCCTTGGTGCCGGGTTCTTTTCTTATGATCTGGGATTTCGTTATCTTGCTATTCCATTCACGAATAGATCCCAAAATCCTGATTTGGGGGTATACTGAGTGAAGTGATCAACAGCCGCAAGGCAAGAGGGAGCGGGGCCAATGAAAGACGAATTCTGGGAGGCTATCATCACGAATAACGCCTCCTATGATGATCAATTCCTGTATGCGGTTGAGACAACGGGTATTTTTTGTAGGCCGTCCTGCAAATCTAGAGAGCCTAATCGCAAGAATGTCCGCATATTCAAGTCTGCCGAGCAGGCAATTCGGGCGGATTATCGCCCCTGCAAAAGATGCAAGCCTACCGGCGAGTCTCTACCGGATGAAGACTGGGTAGACCAAATCACCAAATATATCGATTCCCACTACAATGAGAGACTCTCCCTTCATACCTTGGCGGATATGTGTCATGGTAGTCCTTATCATCTTCATCGTACGTTCAAGCGTATAACTGACTTAACCCCGGTTGAATATATTCAGAGGCTTCGGGTCAAGAAAGCACAGGAACTGCTGAGCGGGACGGATTACACCGTAGGAGAAATTGGATTCTTGGTGGGAATTCCTAGTTCTCCCTACTTCATTACATTGTTCAAGAAAATAACCGGATTCACCCCTGCCGAATACAGGCAGAGACACACAAGAATCAACCTTGGAGGTGGAACTTGATGAGCGAATCAGCAAAACCGCAGATTTACTGGACCCGGTTCACGAATGACAACTGGAATCTATTTATGGCAGCAACTTCTCAAGGACTCTGTTATGTAGGTTCAGATCATAGACCTTATGAGGAGATGGCTGATTGGATTAGCCGCCGATTTCCCGGCAGATCGTTAATCCAGAATGATGACAAGATGCAGCCCTATGTATCAGAGCTAAGCGAATATTTGCAGGGAGAACGCAAGCAATTTGCCGCACCCTGTGATTTCAACGGGACCCCCTTTCAGGTTGCTGTATGGAACGCCCTATGCGAGATTCCTTACGGTGAGACGCGTTCTTATTCAGACATTGCGCTTCACATTCAAAAACCTGCTTCCGTTCGTGCCGTCGGGACGGCGATAGGTGCGAATCCAGTATTAATCTCTATTCCGTGTCATCGTGTAATTGGCAAGAACGGATCACTTACAGGTTATCGGGGAGGACTTGAAATGAAGACCAGGCTCCTGGATCTTGAACGGTCGTATGTCACACTAAAGAGATCCCCCGGTGTCGAAAGTACGGTAGAGAGCTCTTAATTGGAGGTCAGTATTAAGCCGTGGTAATATAAGACAACAAGCTTATGTCCTAGGAGGTTTATCGTATCTATGAAAGAGTTCGGATTATTGTTGTCGAAGTATGCTGAGCTGGTCGTTAAGGTCGGGGTTAACATACAGCAAGGTCAAGTGCTTATTGTACAAGCCCCACTCGAGACTGCGGAGTTTACCCGGTTAATCGTATCTAAAGCCTACGAGGCCGGTGCTAAATACGTACAGGTAGAGTGGGAAGATGAGCAGGTTACCCGCATCCGGTATGAGAAAGCCAGTGATGAATCCTTCGATTATTACCCTAAATGGCAGGCTGATATGATGGAGCAGCTCGCTGAAGGAGGGGGAGCTGTGCTGCATATTAAGGTACCTGATCCCGAGTTATTTAAGGGAATCGAGTCCTCCAAAGTATCACGATCTGTCAGAGCTGCAGCCGTTGCTCGTGAGAAATACTCTTCTTATGTGCGCAGTAATAAGGTCAGCTGGTCGTTAATCAAAGCCCCAACACGTGCCTGGGCAGACAAGGTCTTTGCTGATCTGCCAGAAGAGCAGCGAATAGAGGCCATGTGGGAAGCGGTATTTCAAATGAACCGGGCAGGTTATGAAGGGGATCCGGTAGAGGCTTGGCGAGAACATATCAGGCATCTGAAGCAAAGTCAGGAACGCATGAACAAGAAGCGCTATAAGAGCCTTCACTACAGAGCACCCGGAACGGATCTGCGTGTAGAGATGCCTGAGAAGCACTTGTGGCTTGGCGGTGGTGATGAGAATACATCTGGAGTGTACTTTGTTGCAAATATGCCGACTGAAGAAATCTATACGATGCCACTGCGTACAGGGGTTAACGGCACGGTATGCAGTACGTTGCCGCTTAATCTTAATGGCCGTTTGATTAACGGAATTAAGTTGACCTTTAAAGACGGGAAGGTCACCGATTTCGATGCAGACACAGGCAGGGAGGATCTGGCTTCCCTGCTTGAGACCGATGAAGGGGCCTCCTACTTAGGTGAAATGGCTTTGGTTCCCCAAGACTCCCCTATCGCTAGAATGGGAAGAATTTTCTATAACACAGGCATCGACGAGAATGCCTCTTGTCACTTCGCGCTCGGCAGTTCATACCCGGTGAATCTAGAAGGAGGTACGAAGCTGAGCAAGGAGGAGCTGCTGGCGAATGGGGCCAATGTAAGCTTGACCCATGTGGACTTTATGATCGGATCAGCAGATCTTGAGATCGACGGAGAGCTGCCGGATGGCCGAATAGAGCCTGTATTTCGTAAAGGCAACTGGGTGTAGATCTATAATTTAATGGAAGAACATTCGAATGCGCAGTGCAACATTTACCTAGATTAGAACGAAGGGCTATCCCATTGTCATCATTGATGACTTATGGAATGGCCCTTTTTTTGTTGATTGAAATTTATTAAAATTTAAATAATTATAGACTTTTTATTATTTTATCTATAATATAATAAACAAAATTAAATTAAGTCATAAATAAATAAAAATTAAAGCAAAGGAATGATTTAGTTGCTCCGTAATCGTTATGTCCGTACTGTTATGCTATCCCGTGTCCTTCAACAGCTTGGGATCTGGATACGAAATTTCGCTATTCTGCTCTACGTAACCGATTTGACCCATAATGACTCCAGATATGTGTCCCTCATTTCCGTAGTTGAGTACGCTCCTATACTTATATTTTCCATTATTGGTGGAACGTTCGCAGACAGATGGCGTCCGAAGCTTACCATGGTATGGTGTGACTTGCTGTCCGCCATTTCAGTAGGGCTCGTGTTAACAGGACTATCACAAAGTTCCTGGTACGTGCTATTGGTCGGTACCTTCGTCTCGGCTTGCATTTCTCAATTCTCCCAGCCTTCGGCCATGAAGCTCTATAAGAATCATGTTCCTAGCGAGATGTTACAAAGCGTAATGGCCATGTCCCAGTCTTTAGTTGCAGTGTTCATGGTATTGGGACCCATTGCGGGCACATTTATCTATCAACAATATGGGATCGTCACTTCGCTTGTGCTCACGGGTATTTTGTTCGGTGGATCTTCACTAGTGCTAACCTTGCTTCCCCGAGATCTTGAACACAGCAGCTCAGGGGCTGCAAGTAACTTTAACGAGGAGATGAAGGCTGGCCTAAGATATATGTGGTCCAATCGGTCTTTGCGTATATTAAGCTGGACTTTCGCTGTTGTAGGTCTTGCCGCAGGTTTGACACAGCCTCTCGCGCTGTTTATCGTGACCGAGAAATTGGGGCAAAATAAAGAGTTCCTGCAGTGGCCCTTGATGGCAAATGGAGCTGCGATGCTCGTAGGAGGCGGTCTTGTCATGACTTTCGCCAAAAAAGTCAGACCGCAGAAGCTGCTTGCAGCGGGGTTGGTTGTAAGTGCACTTACTTCGGCCTTAATCGGATCTTCGACCATCATTGCCTTTACAATGGTACTTATGGTGATTAACGGGTTATTCTATCCTTGTATCCAAATTGGCATTCAGACGCTGATTATCAAGAACACAGAAGCTTCTTTTATAGGACGGGTAGGCGGCGCGATCACTCCCGTATTTATGGGCATGATGGTTGTCGGCATGATCGTGTCCGGGTATTTTAAGGAGACAACCTCACTATTCACCGTCTATATGACCAGTGGAATCCTACTAGTTCTAGGCGCTATGATTCTCATTCCTCTATGGCACAATAAGCGGCAAGTTAATGTACAAGTTGGGATGAAATAAATTAAGCTGTGAAAAGCTCCCCATGATATCAAGCCAAAGAAGCCTCCCTTGAAGGGAGGCTTCTTTAGTGCTGCACTGAGCTTATTTATTTAAACGCCTTGTGGGACAGGCAGGCCCAGGCCTTCAGCGACGCGGGTTCCATATTCTGGATCTGCCTTGTAGAAATGCCCAATTTGGCGGGTTTTGATCTCGTCCTTATCTACAGGTGTCATTGCTGCCACAATGTTGGCAACGAGACGCAGACGTTCTTCTTCGCTCAGCAGGCGGTACAGGTCACCCGCTTGGGTGTAATGATCATTGCGATCATAAGGAACGCTGTCAGCGAGGCCGGATACGGCGAATGGTGCAGGTTTATGATTAGGAGATTCGGTCACACCGCCGTAGCTGTTTGGCTCGTAGTAGACCGACGAGCCGCCATTACCATCGGCTCTCATGGCTCCGTCACGCTGATTATTGTTCACTTCGGCGACCGGCCGGTTGATTGGGAGTGTGTTATGGTTCGCACCTACACGGTAACGGTGGGCATCGGCGTAGGCGAAGATGCGCCCTTGAAGCATTTTGTCCGGAGAAGCTTCAATGCCAGGTACGAAGTTGCCAGGAGATAAGGTAACCTGTTCCACTTCGGCAAAATAGTTCTCTGGGTTCCGGTCCAGAACCATACGACCTACTTCAATAAGAGGATAGTCCTTCTGGGACCATACTTTCGTGACATCGAACGGATCGAAACGGTAAGTATCGGCATCCTGGGCCGGCATGATTTGAACATAAAGTTTCCATGCAGGGAAGTCTCCCTTGTCGATCGCATTGAACAGGTCTTCTGTATGATAATCCGGATGTTCCCCGGCGAGTCTCGCCGCCACGGCTACGTCCATATTCTTCACACCTTGCTCAGTCTTGAAGTGGTACTTGATCCACACCGCTTCACCTTCACCATTCACCCATTTGAACGTATGGCTTCCAAAGCCATGCATATGACGGAGAGAGGCCGGAATTCCGCGGTCAGACATGAGAATCGTAACCTGATGCAAAGATTCAGGAGACAAGGACCAGAAATCCCATACAGCGTTTGGATTCTTCAGATGCGTCTGTGGATGACGTTTTTGCGTATGAATAAAGTCCGGGAATTTAATCGCATCACGGATGAAGAATACGGGCGTGTTGTTGCCAACCAGATCATAGTTCCCTTCTTCGGTATAGAATTTCACCGCAAATCCTCTTGGATCGCGTACCGTATCCGCCGAACCAAGTTCACCGGCTACAGTGGAGAAGCGGATGAACAGTGGAGTGCGCTTCCCTACTTCAGACAGAAAAGCCGCCTTAGTATATTGTGATACATCATTGGTGACTTCAAAATAACCGTGGGCTCCAGCTCCCTTGGCATGGACCACCCGCTCAGGCACCCGCTCTCTGTTGAAATGCGCTAGTTTCTCGAGCAAATGATAGTCCTGAATCAAAGTTGGCCCGCGGTGTCCCGCTGTCATTGAGTTCTGATTGTCACCAACCGGTGCTCCGGTACTGGTCGTGAGAGGCTTTTGGTTATCCATGTAAGGGATCATCCTTCCGTACAAATTATATTTGTTTTTAGACTTAATCTAAATCATGAATTCATTATAGCATGCTCTAATTCTCTTCATCATGAGGTTTAGATGAGTTTTTGATGAAAGTGTGATCTTCTTCTCAGTCGTTCATCACCCTCATATTTATGTTGCTGATCGGGATGAAATACCAGAGGAATAGATGTATTTACAGAAAGAAAGATTGGACATAGTCGTTTTTTCTATTTAAAGGCATGGAGAGTCTATGGGATAATTGTTCCAAATACGTAAGAGGAGCGGAAGCATACGATGAGTATGAAACTGGAAGATCAAGAATTGGAATTTTATGATGAGCTCGTTAGTGAGGCCTTGGATAACTACAATATGTCAGGGAGTACCGTGAATTTTCTTCAAAAAAGTGATACGGTCACGTTCAAGCTCGATGCGGGCTCAGGAGCCTATCTTCTCAAGATACATAATCACGCCCAAACCCGTGATAACATTGAATCCGAACTTAAGTGGCTGAAAGCAATCAAGGAAGATACGGATTTGGTAGTCTCGGAGCCCTGCCTCAATAATATAGGCCACTCGGTTACCGAGATTATGAGAGGGGACACTTCATTTCTTGTGACCATTCAAAAGTGGGTAGAGGGAGAATTGCTGGATAGGGAACCGACAGCGGAGGAGGTATATGCTCTCGGTAGACTTATGTCGACTCTCCACAAGCACTCCAGGAATTGGAGAAGGCCCGAAGGGTTCAGCCGGGTCTCGTATGACCTTGAACAATTGGATGCTTCAGTTCAGGCGATGGAGATATTGGTCACACAAGGGATCATAGATGAGGAGATCTATGTCATATACCAAGAGACTGTGAAGATGATGAAGAAGGAGATCGCCGCATTTCCAAAGTCAGAAGAGAACTTTGGATTGATCCACTCAGATCTGCATGAGAGCAACTATATTGTCCATCAAGGCAGTATTAGACCTATCGACTTCTCTGCATGCGGCTTTGGGTATTATCTGCTGGATCTTGCCGAGACCTGCCAGCATTTAAGCCGGGAGAACCGAAGAATTCTGGTTCATGCTTACGGGGAACAGAGCAAGCTTCCAGATCAGGTGGATCGATTGCTGGAAGCCTTCATTCTGTGGGCTGTGATAAGAGGATTCGCATTCCACGCGGACAATCCCGAAGAAAGGAAGTACTTATCCGAGAGCGTACCCGCTATAGCGGAAGCGTGGTGTACCAAATACCTTCAAGACGTACGGTTCCTATTAATCGGATAATCGGGTCAGAATTAGTTAATATGTTTACATTTTGGGGTAAGTTCGTAACTATGGGGAATGCTTGGACTTTCGGCCGCTGCCCTTCTCCAGATTTCTTGATTTATACCGCATGGTGCGGCCAAAATCCGGAGGATCTAGTTTAAAGTTCCACCTATCAATACACTATTTATTAATAACAATTGATAATTTATAGTTAGCATACTTATTTAGTTCTTCTAAAAATTGATTCATTAACTCGGTGGATGGGAAATTACATTCAAGAATATAACAACCATCTCCACTGATTTTATAATTATTTATTAAATATTCCTCCTGGGTTTTAATGAATGACAGATAAGGTTGATGAAAAATGCTTTCTGTAATTATGGTAATAAAAGCGTGTATATAACAACCTAATTTGACTCGGTTTACTTTAATTGTATACCCCTCAATAACTCCGCTATCCTCTAACTTTGCCACTCTTGCCGAAGTGGCTGGTCCAGTCAAATGGACTTTCTCTCCCAATTCTTTCATTGTAATCCTACTGTTTTTTGATAATTCATCTAAGATCTTCATGTCTGTATGGTCTAACATTTATTCAATTCCTTTCATTAATAAAGTCAAACGGTCAAAAGACTTTATTTAATCTGTGTATACGTTAAGGGGTCATAATATAGACTATACATTGTACCAAGAAATTTTCAAAAAAGGAGATAATATATGAATATACAACAAATTCGTAATGCAACAATCGTTGTTGAATACGCCGGGAAAAAGTTTTTAATTGATCCAATGTTTGCAGAAAAAGGAACTCTACCAGCTTTTGGATCGGATGTAGGTTTACCCCCTGCACCAAGACAAGAGCAAAAAAATCCTTTAGTAAGCTTACCAACTTCCATTGAAAGTATTGTAACTAATGTAAATGCTGTTATTGTTACTCACCTGCATTTAGACCACTGGGATGAAGCCGCAATAGAAGCATTGCCAAAAGACATAAAAGTTTTTGCTCAAAATGATGAAGATGCAACAGAAATCAAAAACGTCGGTTTCCAAAATGTAGAGGTGTTACAAGAGGATACTGTTTTTGAAGGAATCCAATTAATTAAGACAAAAGCTGAGCATGGTAGAGGCGAAATCTTACAACATGCCGGTCATACATGTGGTGTTGTCTTTAAACATGCTGATGAGAAAACATTATACGTTGCTGGAGATACAGTTTGGTATGATGCTGTGCAAGAAGTAATCGATACGCATAATCCAGAAATCATTGTACTCAATGCAGGGGACAATCAATTCCTTGTGGGTGGTTCCCTGATTATGGGCAAAGATGACGTCTATGAGGTAGTGAAGGCAGCTCCTAACGCAAAAATCCTTGCTGTTCATATGGAAGCTGTAAACCATTGGGGATTATCAAGAGAAGAATTAAAAAGCTTTATTAATGAAAAAGGAATTTCTAATGTATTAGTACCAGATGATGGAGAGTCTTATTCATTTTAAGGTAATTGCAGAAATGACAATTAGTAAATTTTAATTGAAAGTTGGTTTAGTAGCATGTCAGTAGAAGCTAATAAAGAATTAGTTCGTAGTTTTTTTGATACAATAGAACAAGAAAACTATGAAGCACTTAAAAATTTTTGCCATGATGACTATGTATTCTATCCACAGATAGATACACCTTATCCGGGTGTTGAAGGCCTTATTGAATCAGAAAAGAAAAACTTTGATGCTTTCCCCGGTTTTAAAATGCCCATTGTAGAAATGGTAGCTGAAGGGGATCTTGTAGCCGCGTATTTTATCTTTGAAGGAAAACATACGGGTATCCCATTTGCTGGTGTCCTCGCAACTGGAAAAGACGCTAAATTTTCTCTTATGATACTTTTACGTATTTCTGAAGGTAAAATTATTGAGCAAAAATCTTTTGTAGATGTTCATGATATCATTCGACAACTAAAGGCATAAATTTCAAATTTAAATCTATTTGTATGGCAGGAGACCCTTTTAGGGTCTCTTTTATTCTAACCAAAACCTATATGCCATGTCATTAAGCATTAGACATTACTCCACAATCTAGCCCGACTGTGGAGAGTGAAAAGACGAAACCCTACTGGATTCCATCTTGCCAAGCAAAACTAACTTTTCATAACTCAACACACGTGTCACATGTAATAATTTGGTGACTTTATATCCGCAAATTCTGCGCTGATGCTCTCTGCAAGTTCGGTCGGCTTCAGCTCCATTTGCATGCCTATTCTCCCCGCACTGACCGCCATGGTGTTCAAATGAGAGGCTGAAATATCGATGTAGGTAGGATAAGGCTTCTTCATCCCCACAGGGGAGCAGCCCCCTCGGATGTATCCGGTCAACGGAGTCAGGTCTTTCAGAGGAAGCATTTCAATTTTTTTCTGCCCCGCAGCTTTGGCTGCTTTCTTCAGATCAAGCTCGGACTCTACAGGAATTACAAATACAAATAGATCATTCTTGTTATGGGCCACTAGGGTCTTGAATACGGTCTCCGGTGGGAGACCGATCTTCTGGGCTACTGCCGTCCCGTGGATGAGCCCGTCTTCGTTATCGTAGACATGCACAGTGTAATGAATTTTGTGACTGTCCAGTATTCGCATAGCATTCGTCTTCTGCATCATACATCCTTCTTTCGGGAAGTAGGTAACTGCAAGGAACCTCTATTCGGGTTATCTACCTTGTTGAATTGAAATACTTTCGGGCGTCCGTTGTCACCCCGGATACCGGGTGTTCATAATTGAGTCTGGTCTTCAGGTCATCCCACAGCCTGGAATGAGGAGGATGAGTGCGAACCGCCTTGGGTGTGAACCCGTATTTCTCCTTAAATAACTTGTGAAAATGGGAGTAGGTTCCAAATCCGCAGCTTCGTGCAATATGTTCAAGCGACCAATCCGTATATCTTATCCGCTCCAGCGCATTGGAGAGACGAATCTCTTGTGTATATTGAATCATCGTGTAACCAAGCACTTCCTTGAATAAATGCACGGCCCTTGAGACACTAAGACCTGCCTCATCTGCAACGTCTTCGATCCGGAGCGGACCTAGCGCATGGTGCTCGATATAACGCTTCATGCTGTTCACGATTTGATTGGTCCGACTGGGGATGCCCTCCGAACTCAAGGCTTGAGCGGATGAACGATCTATAGACAGACATAATGCACACAATAGGTGCTGAATTAGCTCAGTTTGGCTCTTCTCCATACGGTGCTGCTCAATTGAGAGCTGCTGCCATAGTGAGACAATTCCGTCGTTAAGATGAACCCGCTGGTACGTAGAACGTTCGACCTTGTTCCACCACTGCTCCACCCAGGAACCTTCACAGAGCAGATAGTAATCCCCGCTTTCCGTAACTCCATTATGTTCATCAATCTGAAGCATGTAGGAATCACCTGGCCGGTACATCAGGAGATCTCCGGGTTCAATGGACCTCATAGCTCCGTCAACCAGCGCAAGACTGCGGCCCAGTACCTGAAGCCTGAACAGGTAGAAGGGAGGCGTGTTCAAGGTGGTCTTGAAAGGTTGGCTGTGTAAAGAGTAAGCGCATGCATGAAGTTGCAGGTCCAGATCTCTCACCTTCCAGCAAAATAATTGATGTTTAGAACTAGATAAAATATTCATTTACCGGGTTCTGTTCATTATAATATTACCAAATCCAGCAGGTAAGTTCGAGGGATACCATCAGAAAAAGGTGAATAGAAATGTACAACTTGATGATTGCGGATGGAAGCACGGATACACTGAATAATCTTGAATGGACACAACTGGGTATAAAGGAGATACATAGAGCCAGTAATATTCAGGAGGCTCAGGGTTATCTGCGCGAACTCCCTGTTGATATTCTTCTGCTTGATATTAAGAGACCATTTATAGGAGGGCTTCAATTATTATCCTGGGTACGGGAGCACTATCCTCATATAAGAACGATCATCTATACGGCTCGGGCGGATTTCTTCGATGTCCAGCAAGCAATGCGGATCGGAATCAGTGATTATCTTATAAAGTCCACTTCGTACGGAGAACTGACGCTTGCCATACAGAGAGTGGTACAGGATCTAAAGAGATCCAAGGAAATGTCTCTGATTTGATCAACCGGAAATACAGCTTCCTATATCAGCTTCTTCCTGAGTGAGAAAGGTATCAAAGTAACTAACATAGGTTTAATTCCTTCCTTTTGGGCTGTAATAAGTGTGATTGGTCAGCCCGTTATGGGATTGATCAGTGACCGGGTCAGCTTATCCCTCCTCGAAGACCGTCTTTAGACGGTCTTTATTTTTTTAACTATATAGAATGAACTTGGAAAAATGACATGCAGGCGAGGAGTAATGAAGGGGATATAAGGAACTGCAGGAGCGAATGCGGTTCGCCTTTGTCTTTCGGATTTTGAGCCGAATAATGCGGTATAATAGATTGGATTTTTTTTACATTATTGAGTAGAATCAAAGGGATTGTAAGCAGGTAACTTTTTAGAAAGGAGGTAAATAAAGTGTATAAAGTTCCACTAACTGGCAGGTGGGGGAAAAGGGCAATCATCATCTTACTGCTTGTAGGAACAATAATTGTGGGTCTACTGCCCTTCCAAGCACCAAGTCCGGCACCGTCAGATGCTCCGCCGGATATGTTCTCCTCATCACGAGCTTTAATGAAGCTGAGATCGATAGCACAGGAGCCCCACCCTGCGGAAAGTGCAGTACATAATGAAGTCCGTGATTATTTGGTATCTGAACTTAAAGGGCTTGGTCTCAATCCGGAAATACAGAAAGCGGATGTCCAAATGGACGAGGAGGATAGCAGTAGGAATGCTATAGTAAGCATCGAGAATATCGTCGCAAAAATTCCTGGGACAGAGAACAGTAAAGCCATCATGATCACAGCACATTACGATTCAGTAGCGAGGAGCCCTGGAGCAGCAGATGATGGTTCCGGCATTGCAGCCATGCTCGAGACGATACGTGCGTTGAAGAATTCCGGTCCACTGAAGAACGATCTCATTATCCTTATGACAGACGGGGAGGAGAAGGGATTATTGGGTGCAGAAGCATTCATGAAGGAGCATCCGTGGGCTAAGGACGCGGGTCTTGTACTTAACTTTGAAGCGCGAGGCAATAAAGGGCCCTCCTTTATGTTCGAGACAAGTGATCAGAATGGCTGGCTGATTAAAGAATTCATTAAAGCAGCTCCCCATCCCATTGCTTACTCGCTGGTCTACAACGTGTACAAATTAATGCCAAATGATACCGATTTGACTGTATTTCGCATGGGCGGATTGAGTGGTCTCAATATTGCTTTTGGTATGGGGGTTAATGCCTACCATCAGTCCATTGATACGGTAGACAATCTGGATCCATCCAGTCTGCAGCACCAAGGGGAATATATGCTGAGTTTGATACATCATTTCGGACAGCTTGATTTAAGACATATTAACGAAGAGAATCGTATTTATTTCAATCTGCTCGGATGGACGATGGTCAGCTACCCGGAATCGTGGGCGATTTGGTTAGCAGGCTTCGGTTCGTTATTGTATCTTGCTGCTGTAGGGTATGGGATAACCCGCAGAAGGTTGAGCGTGAGAGGGACGCTGGGCGGTTTTTTCGTTTCGCTGCTAAGTTTACTTGTTGTGTACGGCCTGGTTACCTTGGTATGGGGGCTATTCGCCTTTGGAATAAGCCGCGATCAGCTCATAACCACGATACTAACACCGGAAGTAAGTATGTATTATTTTGTGGGTCTGCTTGTGTTCATGCTGCTTATTGTGATCCCCCTAATTCGGTGGCTATCAGGCTATTTAAGACCCAATAATCTGTGGGCCGGAACGCTTCTCTTATGGACTATCCTCTCGATATTGACTGCGTTGTATCTGCCTGGTGGAAGCTATCTGTTCGTATGGCCAATGGCATTCAGTGTACTCGGGTTAATCTTGTCCCTTGTCAAGACGGAGGGAATATGGACCTGGTCCTCACTATGCTTCTCATTACCAGGATTCCTATTAATGACCCCGATCTGTTATATCGTATATATTTTGATCACACTGCAAATGGCACCAGCGGTTATGGTCCTGCCAGCCATAGCAATGACGCTGATATATCCATTAATGAGCCGCCCGTCAAAGAAGAGCCCTGTGAATCTTGCTAAAGACCACCATTCTAATGGAGTTCCTAGGGGGACATTTTAATATAATCTCAATTATTTGTTTTATTCCAAACATCTTGATTATTCCGGCTGAAAAGGGGTACAATTTTTGTAGTATATATGGATTGAACTAAAGACTTCGTCGTGATTGATTATCAGGTTCAGCTAGATTAAGCCTGAATCCGAACATTTACTTCTTTAGCTCATTCCATATAACAACGAAATCTGCTTCAGTAGTTGCTGCAGTAGCTTCAATTTCGGCAGCTGTATCAAACCTGATAAGAAGGAGAGTTTGACAATGCTGGATTTGAGTGTGAAGGACCCGGATAAATTAGTCACGGTTGCGCATGCGCTATCGACGAGGGCCCGAGTGGATATGCTCAGGCTTCTTA
>RCUP01000238.1_pt1 | contig 49029 bp, 32 predicted proteins | sample 2166341 | NCBI WGS metagenome assembly RCUP01 (sample SAMN09932325, study PRJNA488358) | compost metagenome | isolation source: compost soil in succinonitrile-enriched | place: Germany: Experimental Botanical Garden | reverse complement strand
TTGAAAAATATGGTCGGGACGGAGTGATTCGAACACTCTACCCCTAGCACCCCATAAAGGTAAACCACAATCCAATCCAGTCTAAACAAATCCAGGAACAAGGCATAAAGCACTGTATTTACTGGACCAAGAGAGTTTACACAGTCCAACCGCTTCCGATAGCATTCTACAAAAGCCAGCGAGAAACGGTGACCCAACGGTGACCAGCCGTAACCTGGCCTTTCTTGGGAAACGAAAGTGGCGACGATTACCGACAAACAGATGAGCGCAAAGCCAGTCAAAGCTACCTGGCTGATCGAGGATGCTCCTCGTGGCTGCGGCCGATTCATGGCGCGCATTCGCCCAAATGGCGAGCGTTTGTTTTATTTCAGATACACCGACACCAGCGGCGGGCGAGTATTTCTGCCCGTCGGCACATATGACGCAACTGGCACAGACGGCCTTACCCTCAAGGAAGCACGCACTAAAGCTGGAGAGTGGTCACGCATCTACCAGAGTGGAACTCATAATCTTCGCGAACACCTGGAGTCAGAGGAAGTTGCCCGCATCGCAGCCCGAGATGCCGAATTGGCACGGCTCTCCGCCGAGAAAACAGCAGCCGAAGCCGAGAAAGCTCGCAAGGCTGCACGCAAAACTGTTGCCGACTTATTCGAGCACTGGGCTAAGGTTGATCTCATCAACCGCAAGGACAAGGGGGCAGAGGCCCGCCGGATGTTTGAAAAGGACGTTCTGCCCTTCTTGGGCGACTTGGCTGTCGCTGATGTGAAAAAGGGCCATATCACCGAGGTGACTGATGCCCTCCTCGCTCGCGGTGTAAACCGTATGGCCAAGATGGTTTTTTCGCTTATGCGCCAGATGTTCCGCTTTGCCGTAGACCGCGACCTGATCGAGCACGATCCCAGCGCTAGTATTCGCAAAGCTAAGATTGGTGGTAAGGATGTTGAACGCGACCGAGTATTAAGTGATGACGAGATCCGCAGCCTCGCCAAGAAAGCCCCAGATGCCGGGCTACTGAAGACGACCGAAGCAGCCATCTGGATTGCACTATCTACCTGCTGTCGCATCGGCGAGCTGTTAACCAGCAGATGGGAGCATATCGATCTTGAGCAACATACTTGGTTGATTCCTGCCGAGAACAGCAAGAACGGCAAACCACATACTGTCACTCTCTCCGACTTTGCCATCCGGCAGTTCAAACGAGTACAAGAAATCAACGGCACATCATCTTGGTGCTACCCAAATACCGACGACAGCGCCGCTGTGTGCCCAAAAACAGTGACCAAGCAGCTGGGAGATCGTCAGCGCAAACCTGAGCAAGGCACCATGAGCCGCCGTAGCGCTAAAGCACAAGCCCTACTGCTAACTGGTGGCAAGTGGACACCGCACGATCTAAGGCGCACTGGCGCCACAATCATGACAGCATTGGGCATACTGCCCGAAGTAGCGGAAAGATGCCTGAATCATACAGAAGAGAACAAGGTGAAACGCACTTATCAACGCCACAGTTACACTAAGGAAATGGCCGAAGCGTGGGAATTACTCGGCAAGCGGTTAAACATTCTAATCTGCCAAAACCCAGACAGGATCGTTTCAACCACCTGAACCCGATCAATCTAGACTCCTGAACAACAATCTAGCCCCCCTTTATGGGTCACGGGTCACCCCAAGTCAGCGAAAAATCCATGAATAAAGATTACGAATCGGAAAACAAAGACCCCCACGACCTTTACGAAGAGATTGAGGAAAGCGTGTTTTCAATATTTGAAAACATGAGCATTGATAACACCATAATACAAATCACGGAAAGCCTTCAAACAACACAAGACTCGATAATCGGAAAATTTGAAATACGCGACACACTAGAGCTCTACAGGCAAGACATCAAAAGCAAAAAAGTCAATAAAGAGTCCATTGCGGAACTCTACTTTTCCCTGATAATGAAGAGCAAAAACAAAGAGGAGCGAGCACAAAAAACATTCCTCCTTGCTTGCATATATACGTCCCTCGCACAAATAGCATTTTGGGATGACCGGATGATCACAGCTTGGAGCGCAATATCAAAAGCACAGTATTTCCTCGGACTTTTATCAGGACTTAGCGACCCCTTCGCACAAGCATTAGCCGAGCGCGCCAGCAAGGGAGGAAAGAAGGCATCAGATAATGCTAAATACGCAAAAAAAAGGATCATAGATCTTCTAATAGAAGAGAGGCCACGGGGCGGCTGGAACACCCCCAAAAACACTGCCTATGTTTTAGCGGATCCTCTATTGAAAATAATTGAAAAAGAAAAACTTACACTCCCAAAAAATAGGGAAGACCTAATCCAACACTTATTAAATCTTATACTCGATGACAAAGACGCAAAACATGCCTACAACAACAGCTCGTTGAGCCCAGCACAATAGCCAGGCCTAGGAGTTTACGGGATCCCCAGAGGCCCACCATCAATTATTGGCAGGGGGACCCCCTTCAATCCAAATCAAGTAATACGCTGATTTTCTTAGCCACACTCATCACAACAATGATTTGTTTGGCTGCATAATTACCAGCTGTGCGTAACCATCAGGGGGAAGCGACGGCATTAGGTCAACGTATACAGTTTTACCAATTTTCATGAACGAGATTACCCCTTGGAGACGAAGAGCATCCAAAGCACGGCTTAGGCGATCATCCCCCCTTAGTTTGTTAAGGCCGTACTGGCGGATATGGTTTTTTCTGATGTAGCGACCTTTACCAACTCGATAATTTTGCAACCAATTATTTAGCTCAAATGCATCGACCTGTTCTACAGGTTGCGGCATAAACAGTTTTATAAACTCATCTGAATACCAATGACATACGTCAACAGCCGAATTAAGCGTACTTATCGAAATATCACCTCCACCCCCTTCAAAAAAATGAAATAACGCGGCCACCCTAGCGATATTATCCGCCAACTTCGAGGCATGGTCCCCTGCACCAGAAAAATACCCATCCTGCCGAATTTCCGACTCAATAGCATTGAAAATTTCCAGCCATCTTCCGCTGGCTTCTGATGAAAAATAAATTACTTGCTTTTCCCGACCAGGATTTTCCAGCAAGGCAATATTCTTCTGAAGTATTTCAACTAGACGAGCAGAAAATTTATCTCGATACTCCCAAGACATAGTACCATTCTCGATGAATCGAGTCCCCTGCGTCGACCGCGGGTTACATACTAAAAATCTGGCCCATAATCCGGAGCCGCGAGACACCTCACCACGACGATCCATATAGTCTTTGAAGGCACTCTCTTGTGCCATTATTGATACAGTCAGACGCGCTCCATTGATCTCATAACTCTCGGCTGACGCACGATCAACGGTGATCGAATCACCGCTCCAGATAGCATTCTGTTTTGATAAGTCATTCAATGCCCGCCCACTTAAAACCCCGCCCCCTTCGCTAGAAATCAACCCAGCGGTTGGTAGACTCTTATTCAGCCCAGAAAATAGGGCTTCAGAAGTTGAATCATCGTAAAGTAGTTTGAATTTTTTTGGCTTGGCAGGCCTATGGTTCTCGTGATCAAATAAACGCTGCTCTTCTTCCTCTGACAGCACTCCGCTACTTGTCATTTTACTTATTGATTTTAGTATAGCCTTCTTTTTTGTTTCCCATACATGATGGCGTGCGACCCATTCGCAAAGAGCGTTCTGATAAATAATATTTTGATCTTTCTGAAACGTGCGAATTGGACCAAGAAAGACATTTTCCGCTGTTGATTTACGCTCTCCGGAGTTCGCAATTGAAAGCAGCATGAGTGAAGTTGGCACACGCTGGCCTGTCGGTTTGCAAACATCAACCAACCCCTGTGATGCAACGGCAATCGCAGCCAGTGCGCCCGAGAAAATGAGTGGCATCGGAGCTTTAACATTGTTCTGGGCCTCGTTGACTGCCGCCTGCAGCAGGGGCAGCGGCATATACCCAGGGAATGGTACTCCTTGCAGAGGCATATTGATGTTGAATGAGTTAAAGAAGCTCATTGCCCCTCCCTCACTGCGATCTCTTCAACAACAGCGAGGGGCCCTAGACTAAGTCGGCTTTCAACATCTCTGATATTTCCCCAGCCAATAGCCACTCTGGAATTAATCCAATGACAAATATCAGACTCAATCCATCCAACAGCTGATCCACCCAATTTTATTGGCTTTGGAAATGTGCTGTCGTACCGATGTGACCTTGGGCTCATTCGATCATAGATGGTTGACCGCCCCAACCCCAGACGCTCTTGCACCTGTCTCAACCGCAGCACCCGTACGATTGGCTTACCACTTTGTTCTACATTCATTGCCTTGCCCTTCCCGGTTCCAGTTTCGATGGGAGGCAATTTAAGCGGGTAAGACCTCATTGTCGCGTGGGCTACTTAATGTATTTTTTTACACCAAAGAGGCGTTTTCGGCCTGCAGTGGCCGCTCGACGCAGACAACTTGCAGCTGGAATTTCATCTGCGTGAATGCTCGATGCTGACGCACAAAACCGCTATTTCTGCTACTAATAGCGAAAATAGCAGCACATTCCTCGATATTCTTAAACATTTTCAGCCCAGCATCACCAGTACCTCCAAGGCCGGCATCACACTCTGTGCGCTTTCTTGTCCCGGTCTGGCCAGCAGCGTCAGTTCCTGCACCATCGGCGCACAGCTGGCTGATTGAGTGGCTCGACACTTTCTCGCTAATAATCCCCTACTCCTGCCTCAACAAGTGCGCCGAGTCTAATCAGGTGCGCCCTCCCTCCTCTTTCCTTATCACGGCCGCGCCAAGCGCAGAACTTATGCCCAGATGCAAGAATGAGACACTGATTGCACCGAGGGAAATGTAGTAGTCGAAAACTGAGCCCCGTCCCATAAACGTCATTTCCGAATAGTTGCCAATCCTCTCTATTGAAATCCCATTCAAAAAAATTTCAAACATACATCACCCTAATGAACGCTCAACGATGGGCGAGTCATTAAGTATCTCTGCGTGATACGTGGACTCAACAAATAGAGAGGAATCCTAATATGTATATCCCGTGCCCAAGCTGTAACTCTGGACGCGTCGTCACAAAAAATATTGGCAAACAAGCAGGTGGATTGATTGGTGCCGCAGGCGGTGCGGCCAGTGGTGCCGTCGGAGCCCTGTCGGGCGCAGAAGTTGGCGCGGTGCTGGGAGTGGTCGGAGGGCCAGTAGGGATCGCTATTGGCAGTATTGCTGGCGCTCTTCTCGGTGGACTATTTGGCGGAGTTGCTGGCGGGATAGCCGGGTCCACGCTGGGCTCACAAATGGATGACAAGGTGCTGAATAACTACCAGTGCCTGCATTGTGGTTACAGCTTCAGCGTCAACCGTTAAGCCGTTGTGAACAGGCGTCGCTTGTTGATGAAACGACGCTCTTTTCCATTCATTCGCAAGGAATCATTCCCATGGCTCACCTCGTTGAACAAATGGCTTACGTTGGCGCAACGCCCTGGCACGGCCTGGGCAGTCGCCTCTCCCCCAAACAACCCTTAGAAATCTGGCAGCGGGAAGCCGGGATGGACTGGCAGATCCAGAACAGCCCGGTCCACTTCAAGGCGGATGCCATCGGGCACCTGGGAAGTATTCATACCTTCCCTGAACAGAAGGTACTCTACCGCTCCGACACCAAGGCTCCGTTGTCTGTGGTCTCCAACCGATACCAAATCGTACAACCGCGTGAAGTCCTGGAGTTCTATCGCGACCTGACCGAAGTTTCCGGCTACGAGCTGGAAACCGCCGGGGTATTGAAAGGTGGTCGCAAGTTCTGGGCATTGGCCCGTACTGGCCAATCCACTGCTTTGAAAGGCAACGATCAGGTCAATGGCTACCTGCTGCTGGCCACCTCCTGTGACGGCACCTTGGCCACCACCGCAACCCCCACCACGGTGCGGGTGGTCTGCAATAACACGTTGACCATCGCTCTTGATGGTACGGCCCGGGCAATCAAAGTGCCGCACAACACGCGCTTTGATCCGCAAGTGGTGAAGAAGCAGTTAGGTATCGCCGTCTCGCAATGGGACGACTTCATGCACCGAATGCGAATGCTGTCTGAACGCAAGGTTCAATGGCATGAGGCCTTGGGTTTTTTCATGACCGTATTGTGTGATGCCAGCCCCAACAGTCCGCTACCAGCAGTACTTCCTAACGAGCGGGCGCTGCGCAAGGTGCAGAGCCTGTATGAAGGTCAGGGGCGCGGATCAACACTGGTGTCGGCTCAAGGAACTGCCTGGGGCTTGCTCAATGCTGTGACCGAGTACGTCGATCATGAGCGGCGCGCCCGAAGTACTGAATACCGCATGGACTCGGCCTGGTTTGGCCAAGGTGCTGTCATCAAACAACGCGCCCTGCAGGCCGCACTGGAACTCGCCGCTTAGTCCCACTTACTCAACTGTTAAAGCGCCTGGTTAGCTTCTGCTGGCCGGGCGTTTTTATACCGCACAGGAAAACATCATGGGCACGCAAACTCTGCAAAAACCCAGCAGCAAACCCCGTCCGGCGTTGCGCCTGGTGGGCACCAAACAACTGCCGCGTGAGGACTGGCTGGCGGTACGTAAACGTGGAATCGGCAGTTCTGATGCAGCCGCTGCCGTCGGGCTTAACCCGTACAAATCCCAGCTGGAACTGTGGATGGAGAAAACCGGGCGTGATACCTCACTGCCCAAGCTCGATCCGCAGGATGAGGAAAGTCCGGCTTATTGGGGCAACATTTTGGAGCCTATCGTGGCGGCGCATTACACTCGGCGCAGTGGTCATCGGGTGCGGCGAGTCAATGCCCTACTGCAACACCCAGACCCGCAACTGAGCTGGATGCTGGCCAACATCGACCGTGAGGTGATCGGTGCGTCAGAAGTGCAGATCCTCGAATGCAAAACGGCCGGTATCAATGGGGCTCGCCTCTGGAAGGAGGGTGTGCCCGAGTATGTGCAGTTGCAAGTCATGCACCAGCTCGCCGTCACCGGCAAGCAGGCCGCTGATGTGGCGGTACTGCTCGGTGGTCAGCACCTGGAAATCCATCGCATCGAACGGGACGAGTCACTGATTGCTCGGCTGATCGACTTGGAGCGGCTGTTCTGGGATTACGTCGTCAATGATACCCCGCCGCCGGCCGATGGTTCGGCCTCGGCGGAGCAGGCGTTGCGCTGTCTGTATCCACAGGACAGTGGGCAAAGCCTGGACTTCAGCCAAGACACGCTGCTCTGTACGACCTTTACCGAACTGCTGAACGTGCGCGAATCGATTGCTCTGCAGGAGAAGCAGGAAGCTCAGCTCAAGCAAACGTTGCAACAGGCCATGGGCGATGCCAGTCGGGCGACCTTCACAACCGGCAGCATCACTTGGAAGAAAGCCAAAGACAGCGTGGCCCTGGATATCCCCCGTTTGCTTAAAGAAAAGCCCTATCTGCAAGTGCGCTACTCGACCACCAAAACCGGCAGTCGACGTTTTCTGCTGGCCTGAACGTTCGTTCGCTCCTCCCTTATCCCCATGCCCTTTCTCTCCAGCGCCACCTTGGCCGTTTGCGCGGTCTCGGTGGCGTTTTTATTTCAGATACAGGAGAACTCCCATGCTCAAAGGTTTAGCCATCACTCCCCCGATTTTAGGGCGCATTTCCATCGGCAAGGTCGTCGAAAAAAACGGCAAGCGTCTGCCGGAGAAAGACGATCAGTTCACTCTAACCTCTCAGGTACAGAGCCGGGACGGTTGGTTGTTGCACCCGCTCAATGAGGAACTGCGTAATGGCCAGGATGGCAAACTGCGCAGTATTCCGATCCGCTTACTGTTCAACGAGCCTGACCTCAACTTTCGGGCAGATTACAGCCTGTTCGACCGTGCTACCGGACGACCGCTGTGCGTCGGCAACGGTGAGACCTGCAAGCGTTTGACCAAGGACGGCATCCAGTCGCTGCCCTGCCCTTCGCCCGATGGCTGTCCACTGGCCCAGGGCAACGCCTGCAAGCCTTACGGCCGGCTGAACGTGGTGATTGGCGATGACGATCCGCTGGGCAGTTTTGTCTTTCGCACCACGGGCTACAACAGCATCCGCACCCTGGCAGCGCGTCTGCATTACCTGCAAGCCATCTCCGGCGATCGACTGGCCTGTCTGCCGCTGGAGTTGCGTCTGCGCGGTAAATCCACTCGGCAAAGCCATACCACGCCGATCTTCTACGTGGACATCACCGTACGCGGTGGGCTGAGTCTAGAAGACGCCTTGCTGGACGCCAAGCAACTGGAGGAAACCCGGCAAGCCGCGGGCTTTGACCAGAGCGCCTTGGATCACGCGGCCCGGCTGGGTTTTAAAAACGGAGCCTTTGAAGACAGCGAGGAGGACATCGGTTCCGTCGTCGAGGAGCTCTTCCCTGCCGTTGAAGATCAGCCCAGCCATGTAGAACCCCAAGCCCAACGGGCAGCGCCTGCCAAATCCTCACTCGCGCAAAAGTTGGAGTCGTAAGTCACGCGGCACAACAGCAAGCCCACCGTCCAGTAACCGCGTTTCTCAACCCCTCCGTTCTCACGCATTCGTACAGGAATATCCGCATGAAATATCACAAGCTCATAGCCGGTGAAACGACCGGTACCTATGTCATGGAATCACCGGTCACTGAGGCCGACATCCTGCAGATGGCGCAACAATTGGCGATGAGTCGTCTGTCTAAAGGCCGGGCCTTGACTGAGCCAAAGCAGGTTTTTAGCCACCTGCAAACACTACTGCAGTACCACGAGTACGAAGTCTTTGCTCTGCTGCTGCTCGACAGCAAGCATCGAGTTATTGCCTTCAGGGAGATATTTAGCGGCACGCTAGATGCAGCCAGCGTTTACCCACGCGAAGTAGTCAAGATTGCGCTGGAACACAATGCAGCAGCCGCGATTCTGGTACATAACCATCCGTCCGGCGATCCTGAACCCAGCCAAGCCGATCGCAGACTAACCATAGCGCTCAAAAACGCGCTCAGCATGATTGGCACCCAGACGTTGGATCACATAGTTGTAGGTCATGAAGGCTGCATATCATTGGCTGAACGGGGTTACCTTTAATTTCTATGTTCGCACCGTTTCGATGACCGCCCTTGGCGTTGCCAGGGTGGTCATCGAAACGGTGTCCTTTTACTTATTTTTTTGTCGTGAGTGGCTACACGACTTGAGTACGCAGATCTTTTAGGCGGTTTTCGGTCAGATTGATTGTGCCGGCTCCTGAGGTTTCATATCTCGTGTTGCCTGCGTTGCAATTTAATGAAATTGAACATCGACCTCCTTTGATCCGAATGTTTTTTTCCCAGAGTAGTAAGTTTTTAGAATTACCTGCCTGGAGCCACTATCTACGAGGATTTATCGCTGAAATCCAAGGTGGATATTTTCGGTATTGGTAATATGCTCTTCTTGCTACACCCCTATAGCTTTAGCAACCACAACCACCCTCCAATCTATCGCCACCCCATCTAACAGACTTTCAATACAACATCATTAGTTACACCTACACAACGCAAGGCCAGCTTACGAGGCAGCAACTAATGTCTGCCGGTAAATAAATACTCCACATGCTGAATATATGAAACTAAGCACTGGAGTACCTACATGATCCGTCACTCTGACAACACCAACCTGATCCTTCACAACGACACCACCTTCCAAAACTGGCCTATTCAAGAGGACAAAGGTCCATTCATTAAGCAGTACCTGAATCGTCTCCAACAGACGATGCAGTGTGCGCTTGCTCAATACCCCAGAGTGTTTGCCTTCCGAGTCGACCTACGACTACCTATGGGGATTCAGCCACCTGACTACGCGTACACGAACGAGGTCATTGAGCGCTTCATCGGATCCTTTAAGGCCAAAATCAAACATAACCGTAGCATGGCTCGCCAATCCAATCCCTATGCCCACGACAGCAAGGTTCGATACGTCTGGGCGCGAGAGCAAGGTCAGCACGGCAAGCCGCACCACCATCTAGCTATCCTGTTGAACTACGATGCCTTCAACTCGTTGGGTAAGTTTGAGCTTGGCAGAGACAACATGTTCAACCGCCTGGGGGAGGCCTGGGCCAGCGCGCTGGGTTTATCTGTAGAAGCTGTGGGCGGCTTGGTGGAAATTCCGAATAATCCTTATTATCACTTACATCGTGACGACCTGGTTGGACAGGCTCTGTTCTTCCACCGAACAAGTTATCTCTGCAAGTCTGCCACCAAGGCTTTTGGGGATGGCAGTCATGGGTTCGGCTGCAGCAGAAGCTAAGGGCAACACATTCTTGCTTAAGATAGGACAACTCAGCTATGAGGCGGGACGGACTTCGCCTCACATTAACCACCCCCAACTTAACTAATAAAGTCAAAGCTTAATCTCTTCTGGAACTGTCATTAGACGGTAGTAACCTATGCTGATGCCCCCACAGAAATTTGCTATCAACTTACGATCCTTTTAAACTCGATATCTATTTGGAGCAAATGGCCATCATGATCGACAAAAACCTGCTCGGACAGATTGCGCAAAGACTGCACTCTCTGGCCAAGGACGTTGAGACCGCTGCCGTTGAAGGCGTACATACAGTGTCCATTCCCCTTCAGGCCATACGGGACGGTTATCCAGCCGAACAGCTTGCAGAACTCAATAAGTGGTCTTCTGCCAGAGCACCGTACATCTATAAATTCTCAGTGAATGACGACGTTTACAAAAACCTATATCAGGCATTCAGCAATGCCAAAAAAGACAAGCAAATCGATCGCGCATTCGCCAGGCTGAACGCCGAGTCCCCCCTGCTCTATGTCGGTAGCTCACAGTCCCTGAACTCACGGATCAAGCAGCACCTGGGCTTCGGAGCGAAAGGTACATACGCGATGCAGATCTGTCATTGGCTTCCAAAGTTAGAGGGTGAATTACACATTCAAGCATGGAAGTTCGGCGCTAACACCGAAAAATCGGTCGTCCAAGCGATTGAGGATGGGCTTTGGGCCGCCAGTAGTCCGATGTTCGGACGCCAGGGAGCGCTCTAATGCACGACATCTACAATCTGCAGCTCGGCGAAGTTCATGGGAAGGAAGCGAGGACACTTCAGCCCCCTCACGTCCCTAAAGTTCGTTGACCATCAGCCGATATTCCCCTAATGGCTTACCTCACAGGCAGGTGCGCCCTTACCACAAGGATGTTCGCTTTGTCCTCCGCCAAATCCCACTCCACCGTCAGCCGTCAGTGGGAGCTGCTGCGGCACCTCCCCAAGCGCTCGCCCGGCATCACCGTTGCAGGGTTGTCAACTTGCCTACAATCGGCCGGCTTCGCGATCAGTCGACGTACGATCGAACGTGACCTGCGCGACCTGTCCATTGTGTTCCCCTTGCAATGTAACGACGCGGGCACACCGCAGGGTTGGTACTGGAAGCCCGGAGTCAGCGTGGAATTGCAGGGCATCACCTTGAGCGAAGCACTGAGCCTGGCGCTGGTGGAAGACGCGATCCGCCCGCTATTGCCTGGCAGCATGCTCCAGACCCTGGAGCCACGTTTCGAACATGCACGACGCAAACTCAAGGGGCTGGAGGAGGATAATCCGGCGGCCCGCTGGCTGGATAAGGTCGCGAGTGTACGGCCAGACCTTAACCTACAGACACCAGAGATTGGCTTTGAAGTACTGGAAACTCTGCAAAAGGCGCTATTGGAAGAGCAGCAGATACGATGTCAGTACTACTCGGCGCATTCCGACAAACTCCGCGAACTCACGCTCAATCCGTTGGCGATGGTGCAGCGTGGCTTGGTCACCTACCTGATCGGCACGGCTCATCCGTACACCGACGTACGCCAGTTTGCGGTGCATCGCTTTCGCCAGGTGAGCGCGCTGGAGTCCCCTACACAGGGTCTAGTGGATTTCGATCTGCAAGCGTATCTGGCCAGTGATGCGCTGCAATTCGGTACGCTAGAGAAAATCCAATTTCAAGCCTGGCTAAGCGAACGTCAGGCACGACTGATTCGCGAAACGCCATTGAGCGCGGACATGCAATTGACGCCGCTGGATGACGGTTACCGGGTCCAGGCAACGTTGAGCAACACCTGGCAGCTGCACTGGTGGATTCTGTCTCAGGGCGATGCGCTGATAGTGGAGCAACCAGAGAGTTTGCGGGTGAAAATCCGCGAGACATTGCTACGAGCTGCGGCTTCCTATGGTTCCACACACATAGAAGTCCAAAAGCCTACCTGCGGGTTGTGAAAGCGTTTTTCGTTGAGCCATCGCGACACAAATTGTCGCTTCAAGGACCGAAGATCACCGCCCCACCCTTGGCTGTCTTTGCGAACCACGCCCTGGCATCTGATCGCAAAAAGCAGACGGGGTTGAAACAGCAGGAGCCATGCGATGAAAACCTACTCAGCCTTTCTCCAACGCGTTAATTCCAAGGCAGGCCCTCAAGCCAACTTCACCGTCACAGTTCAGGCCGTGTCTTCGAACATGGCCAAGATAACGGCTGAAGCCCAATACCCAGGTTACAAGTGCCTCAATGCGCCCACCCAAGTGCGTTGAACCCGCAGCACTCACAAGGAGCGTCAGCGTGTCTGAAACAAACATCACTTTTGGTATGCAGTTGGATGGCCAGCGGGCCACCCAGGCGAGTGATCGCTTGGGCGTGCTGACGGTTGGTCCACAGGGTTTGCTGGATTACCTTGAAACCCAGCTTGGCCTGATTCAAATACGCCCGTGCGCAGCGCAACGCACCGCGGCCTACCGAGACTGCCTGGCACGGATGGACAGCCCGGATCGGTTCTACCATGCCAGTTTCGCAGTGGATGAGCTGGGGGTTGCAGAGACGTTGCTGGAGTGGCGCGACACCTGGTCCTTGCACGGGTGGGACGGCACCGTTGGTGCCGATGCCAACCAGCGCCTGCGGGACTTGGCTGATATAGAGCCACTGGCGCGCCAGCACGTTGCAGCTTCCATGGGCGAGCGCTTGCAGCACGTGCTCGCGGCTCTGGCGCAACGGCGGCCACCGATTGCCCAGCTGCGACTGGTCGATGACTGGGCGATTTATCCGCAGCGCTGGCAAGCGGTCCTCGAACGCTTACCGCACGAGCAGGCGAGTGCACCGATGGGTGCCAGCCAAGGGTTTCTGGGGCGTTTGCAGACCTGTCTGCGCCAGCAAGCGGAGGGCGCTCAATGCGATCCGCTGACTTGGGAAGATGACGGCACGGTAACCGTGGTGCAGGCGCAGACCCGCGTGTTGGGAGCCAGTTGGCTGAGCCGCACCTTAGCGCACAGCACACCTACGTTGCTGGTTGCCAGCAGCCAGGGCTCGCGCCTGGACGCGCACTTGGCCGGCGCCAACCAGGCACGCCACGGTTTGCAGGAAAACAACGACCTGCGCCCAGCGCTTCAGGTACTGCCACTAGTCATGGAGTTGCTGTGGGCGCCACTGGATTACCGCGCGCTGCTGCAATTCTTGACTCATCCGGTGTGCCCGATACGTCGGTTTGCCCGCCAGCAGCTGGCCTCCAAGCTGGCGGATGCGCCGGGCATCATCGGGCCACGCTGGGAGCAGGTGCTGGAAGACATCGAAAAGCATTACGAGAACGCGGATGCACAGAGTGTTCGACTGTCCATTGCACAGTGGGTTGAAAGCCCCGGCTATGATCCCGATGCCGGTGCACCACTGAAGGAAGTGCTCGATCGCACACAACTTTTGCAGGAATACTTTCGCCTGCGCCTGGGCAATGAAGCACCCGCCCAGAGCCTGGCGGCCCGTGCCGGCTATGCACAATGTAGCGCCTGCATGGAAACCCTCGACACGCTGCTGGCTCAGGGCGTTTCGACATTGCGTCAGCGGCAGTTGCAGCAGGTGATCGAACAGGCCACGGGCAGTGGCACGGATAACATCCTGAACGTTGCGCAGGTCGGTGCTCACTTGGCAGTCTCGCAACCGGGAGCCGCCATTGAACCCACCGACCAGGTCATCTGGTGGGAGGTGGCCATGCCATCGCTGCCGGCCAATCACCCGTGGTCGACCGCCGAATTGCGGCAACTGGCCCTTGCGGGTGTCACCCTTCCCGACAATGCCACGCGGCTGGCCAACGCCGCGCAGGATTGGATGCGTCCGGTGCTGGCAGCCAAGCATCAGTTGACACTGGTGCTGGCGCCACCGGATGAAGAAAGCCACCCGCTGTGGCAGATGATCCAGACCGCAACGACCCACGCGCCTGTGCAAGCCCTTGAGCATCTACTGCTGCAATCCGGCCCGCTCAGCGAACCGGTCGCGCGCGTGCCGCTGCCACAACAGAAACGCTGGTGGAAACTACCTGTCGACGTACCGCTGGCTGTCCCGCAGAACGCCTCGTTCTCGAGTCTCGAGTTGCTGCTGTTCAACCCCTACCAGTGGCTACTCAAGTATGTGGCCAAGCTTTACCCCTCCGACAGTCTCAGCCTGGGCGACGATTTCCGCCTGAACGGCAATCTGGCCCACGGGCTAGCCGAGCGTTATTTTCAGTTGCCCGACGCCCTCACGCTGAGCGATGCATCTTTTGAACGCTGGTTCGCAGGCGTCTTCGACACCTTCGTCGCCGAGCAGGGCGCGGTATTGCACATGGCGGGACGCGGCGCCGACCTGGCGACATTGCGCCATCGACTGCGCCGAGCGCTGATGACCTTGCGTCATCAAATGACCCAGGCAGGCGTGTGCACGGTCATCTCGGAAAAAAGCCTGACCGGAGAGTTCTCTGGGCGCGCACTGATTGGCTCCGCCGACCTGGTGCTCACGACCGCCAACGGACAACAGGCCATCGTCGACATGAAGTGGGCAGGCGGGAAGAAATACCCCGAAAAACTGAAGGCAAACCGCCACCTGCAACTGGCGATCTATGCCGAACTGTTGCGTCAAGAAAGTGGTTCCTGGCCGTCGGTGGCCTACTACATTCTGGAGTCCGCCAAGCTACTGGTACCCGATAACCAGGTCTTCGCTGACGCAGAGGTCATCGCCGCCAATCCACCGGCAACCACCCGCGAGTTGTGGGACAGCTTTATCAGGACCTGGAAATGGCGCCAGGAGCAAATTGGACAGGGCGAATTCGAAGTGGCGCTGGAGCGCATTGAAGCGACCGACGCCTCGCAGCCACCGGAGTTCGCCATGGCCATGGAATATCTGAAAGAAGACTACAACGACTATTTGACCCTCGCCGGATGGGAGCAATGACATGCCGCCAGTAACCGCACGCATTACCTTCATCAGCGCGGGTGCAGGCAGTGGCAAGACCCATCGCCTGACCGACATTCTCTACCGCGAACTTCGCAGCCAGCAGGTTCAGCCTGCGGGCGTGATCGCCACCACGTTTACCCGCAAAGCCGCCGCCGAGCTTCGAGAGCGGGTGCGCAGCCACCTGCTCAAGCAAGGTGACATGGGCCTGGCGAACGCCATGGGCCAGGCGCGTATCGGCACCATAAACAGCGTCTGCGGCCAGTTGCTAGAGCGATTTTCCTTCGAAGCAGGCATGGCGCCGCAACAGCGAGTGCTGGAGGAAAGCCAGGCCAAAGCGTTGCTGAATCAGGCGATTGACCGAGTACTGCATGGCGAACGTATGGCGGACTTTCTCGCAGTGGCACGTCGCCTGGGCCTGGAAGAAAAGGGCCAGCAAGGGGGGCGTCACGAGAACAGTTGGCTGGACGATCTACGCCGCATCGTTGACCAACTGCGCACCAACGATATCGCAATGGACCGCGCCCGCGACTTTGCCGCGATCAACGCCCAGGAATTGCTCGACAACTTCCCCAAGGCCACCCAAAGCGACCTGAGCGGCGAACTCAAGCGCCTCATTCCAAGTACGCTGGCGACGCTGGCCGACGCTGAAAGCAAAACGAAAGTGACCACCGAGTATGTGTCGCAACTACGGGATTTCGGGCTGGAGCTGAGTCGAGGCAGTGTGCCGTGGAGTGCCTGGGCAAAGCTGGCGAAGTCGGCACCGGAAAAAAATCTCAAAACCTGCGTTGAAGGCGTCACTGAGTGTGTCGCACGCTACGCCGAACATCCCGATTTGCATCAGGACCTGAACGATTATTTGCGACAGGTGTTCGATCTGGCGATAGATGCGCTGACCATCTATGGCGACAGCAAACGTGAACTGGGCGCCCTGGATTTCGCCGATCAGGAACATGCATTGCTGAACCTGCTGGACCACCCCACCGTGGCCCAGGTGCTGGACGACGAGCTGGACCTGGTGATGGTGGACGAGTTTCAGGACACCAGCCCCATGCAGCTGGCGCTGTTCCTCAAGCTCGCCCGATTTGCCAAGCGTGTGTACTGGGTAGGAGATATCAAGCAGGCGATTTACGGGTTTCGCGGCAGTGACAGCGCGCTGATGCAGTCCGTTCTGAGCTCGTTGACGGTGCTGGGCGGCCATAAGGAAATACTTCCGTTATCCTGGCGATCACGACCGGAACTGGTGCAGCTCGTCAACGAAGCATTCAGCCACGCGTTCTCAAAAACCTTGCCCCGCGCCGAAGTCGAACTGAAGCCCAATCGCAAGGATCAATTGGCCGGCCCCGCATTCGCCAACTGGCTGCTCGAAGGCAAGAACGCCGACCTGCAAGTCGGCGCGCTGGTCACGGGCATCGGCAAGCTCATTGACGAGCACTATGAGGTATTCGACAAGGCTGCTGCACAGACGCGTCCTGTCCGTTTGGACGATATCACCGTGCTGTGCTATTCCCACGCGAACGTCGCCAAGGTCGCCTCGGCACTCGCGGCGGCTCGCATCCCCTGCTCCACTGCCCAGGCTGGATTATTGGCCACCGCCGAGGCGACGCTGGCACTGGCTTGCTTGCGCCGCCTCAATGATCCCGCCGACACCCTGGCCACAGCCGAAATCGTGGCCCTGGCCGACGGTACCGAACCCGAAACCTGGGTCGCCGATCGTCTGCGTTACCTGGACGGCAATCATCGCCTCAGCCAGTGGCTGGAAGAGACCGTGGAAAACCACACAGCCCATCCCCTGGTAGCCAAATTGGCTGCATTGCGGGCGCACTTGCCGCTGCTGGCACCCGCCGAAGCCCTGCAAACCGTGATTGCCGAATGCGATTTGCCGGCACGGGTCGTACGTTGGTCGGCCAGCCCGGCACAGGCACAGACACGCCTAGCCAATCTGGATGCGCTGATCGAACTTGCCCAGCAATATGAAGAGTTGTGCCGAAGTGCACGACAGGCTGCCTCGATCTCCGGCCTGGTGCTCTGGCTGGGCGAAACCGCCCGCCAGAACAACGATCCATTGGCCACACCCGCCATTGATGCAGTCCGGGTGATGACCCATCATGCCGCCAAGGGCCTGGAATGGCCGGTGGTGATTCTAATGGACCTGGCGCGCTCTGTGGGGGACCGGTTGTGGTCGGTATCCGCCCGCTCGGGGAGCGCGTTCGACCCTCAACGGCCACTGGAGGATCGGTTTATCCGTTACTGGCCATGGCCCTTCGGGCTGCAACAGAAAATCCCGCTGGCAGACACCATCGCTGAGACCAAAGTGGCCAAAGACTTCCGCACAAGCGCGGAGGAAGAAGCGAAACGCCTGCTGTACGTCAGCATGACCCGTGCCCGCGACTTACTGGTACTGGCGCGCCCCAATCAAAAACCGTCGGGCGAGTGGCTTGAGTGCATCGACGCACCCTGGTTGCTGCCGCAGGAGGATGCGACTCACATTACCCTGCCTGACGGGCAAACCCTCAAGGCCGACTACTGGAAACTGGCCGCCGTTGAGACCCTTGTGCAAGACCCCGCCAGTTTTAGCGGCGTGCACTGGTTCGCACCTGTTACCCCGCAAGCTCCGCGCCTGCCGCTGGGTTTCAGCCCCTCCAGCAGCGCTGCGCAGCCCCATGTCACAGCGCAAGAAACTTGCAATATCGGTTACCGCCTCACGCTAAACGGCAAACCGAATATGAGTGTCCTGGGCACGGCGATCCACGCCTGCCTGGGCTTATCGTTCACCGATCCCGACACGCCACTGGTGCTGGATGAGGTGCAACGCATACTCAAGGGCTATGGGATGGAGCAGCATGTGAATGCCAGCCAGGTGTTGGAACAATCCCGTGCCCTGCACGCCTGGATTGCCGCACGCTGGCCGCACGCTCGGGCAATGGCGGAGTATCCCGTGCAACAAGTGCTGGCCTCCCGGCAAGTGCTCAATGGACGCCTGGATCTGTTGCTGGACATCGGCGACGGTTGGGTTCTGATTGACCATAAATCCAGTCCCAAAGCTTCCGCGAGTTGGGACCAACTGGCCGGCGAATACGCCGGACAATTGCAAGCCTATGCACACGCCATTACCCGCGCGTCAGGACGCCCGGTGAAAGAAGCCTGGATTTTCCTGCCCACGGCAGCCGGTGCGTTCCGGGTCCTGTGAGGGCAAGCCCCATCGGTTACGATTCAAATGACTCAACTCTGCGCGGCGGCTGAAAACTGCCGCCACACACTCAACAAAGGAACGACTATGACGCTGTACGAATCCATCGCTCTGGAAATCAAGGAAGGCGTATTGGGCGCGGTCTTCAAGGCGCAGGATCTGCTCTCGGATGAGCGCAAGGTGCTGCGCTCAATCGACGGTAAACAGGTCGAGAAGTATCGGATTGGTTTTGAGTTCTTCAAGGAAAACGGCATCCGCCCGGCCATCGCCGATTACGCGGTCGACAAGCTCACCGGTGACGGAGGTTACGCCGTCCGAAATGGCGCCAAAGCCAAATACCTGCGTACAGACTCGGCAACCTATCAGCTACTGCCTGCAGAGACACAAAACGAAGTCCTACCCGCAAAGTGCACCGCACCCTGAATACCTGCCTGCTCAGGGATGCTTGAGCAGTCTCTTACACTTGGCCACGGCCACTTCCCAGGGCGTGGCACGGCGCATTTCAAACTGAGTGCCGCCACACCCCGGGCAAATGTCCGGGAAGTCCTTGGGGCTCAGCACATCGCTGACCGGGACGACCGTCCGGCTCCAGCCGCAAGCTTCGCAGATGCGGGTGAACGGTCGCATGGGCATGACCATGGTGAGCTCCTTCTTTAGTTGTAACGTTTGGGATTTAGTGCACAGGTTTACTCAATGCATCACGCTTCAATTGTCGCGCGCCTGTCGAGCAGCGAATGAACAGCTGCGAGGTCATCAGGTGTGCCCTCGAACAATCGTCGGTGGGCTCATCGATACGGAGGGAGGGCGTCAGATTGTGTCGCTAGCACCAAATCTGCTCAACCGGCTCGGCAGTCGAGAGCATGCCGCCTGATTGAAATCGAAGACATAAGCCAAGCGGCAAGCGCTGCTTGGCTTTTTGATGAAGTCTACGGTTGAGTTGCCATTGTCGGAATCGCGAGAACTCGCCCCAAGTAGCTGTCCAGCTTGCTGCTCACATCAATACTGCGATTTTTGAAAACCGAAATTGCTTTATCAAGTTTCTCCGCAAGCATGTCTCGATGCATGCCCTTCTTTGCTACGGCGTAAACCATATTCAAGATAGGTATTATTTGAAAGACTGTTTCTGTCAGGTTATCGGTCCAATCCCATTTCAACAGATCTGCTGCGATGATTTCACGGTCATAATCTCGCAACGTTTCACGATGGAACTGTTGAGCGCCAAATAGCACTCCCAATCCATTAAAAATAACCTGCGCCTCACGGGTGACACTGACCATCCAGCTCTTCAACTCTACCGCCATCTCTTTAGAGTTTGAAGCTGCAAAATCGGCCACCTTGGTGTGTACTTTCGAGTAATTGCTAAAAAATCCTGCTTCCTGATCGTATAGCCTCAGAACTTTTTCTTTCCATTGATCAGCCCGAATATTACAGCGCCTGAGAAACTGCGCTCGTATCTTGCCAATCAGGTTGGCCTTCACACTGGTCATGATGGCCTGTAGCAAAGCAGCATCCCCGAACGCCGTGGTCTCTCGACCATTCCTGAGTTTTTGCCCCAGGTTACTGACATCGATAATCGCGCCGCACTTTGGCACCTTGCTCTGCAAATAATTACGAACGTCTCGTCTTTCGCTATCGGAAGCGATATCCGATTTTGTAAGGGCGAATACTACGTTAAACCCTTGTTCGATCAGCGGGTTGATGACCGCCTTGAACTCGTAATCCTCTACACGCGCTCCCTTGGCGCTGATGCAGTAGATAACTGTATGGAACCAGTCAGTGATCTGTCCTCGATCCTCACGCTCATGTGCTTCCTTAATGATCAGTTCACGCCAGTCTTCGGCTTTGTCAGCTTCAATGCCCCAACTGTCATGCACCACCATCTTGAAATCATTCAGAACAATGGGGGGGTACGGGTAAATTCCACAACCTTTTGCGTCAGCCGCCTTAGGCGTGACAGGTCGACCCGCACCCGCTTCGGCGATTTTTTTGCCCCAAAGGTAATTCAGCAGCGAGGACTTCCCGCACCCTGACTTACCCAAGATAAGAACGTTAATCTGAGACACGGCGCTAGCCTCCTTTCATCTTCGCTTTGATCAGCTCGGAAATCAGATTGCTATCGAAGTATTCTGCAATGTCCTTGACTACGCCATTCAGATCATCCTCCACTACGCGCTCACACACCTCGGTCACGGCGTAACCTACCGCACCAGTAATGGCCGATGCGATCGAAGCATTAATGGCAGCACCTACGGCACTCCCGGCCCCGGGGATAAATTTGATGAGATTGCCTGCCAGACTACGACCCAATTGCGCGATCAGCTGTGAAAAAATGCCACCGGCAGCAAGGGATTTAATACTTGGCATGTCCCAAATAGAGGCCAACCGCGCAATCATAGCGATTTGGTTTCCGACCAGAACCGGAGCATCGGAGAAAGGGATCGGACTTGCCGCAATAGTCGCTGCACTCGCTACGTGCTGAGCAATTACAATGTAGGACTGTTTGCGTTTGAGCTCAATTCCGCTCCTTGTAGAGCTGATAAAACCTTCCTTGAGCGAATCGTCCAGATGGTTGTGTGCCCACGTAATCAAAGGCTCCACGGTCAACCCCACCGAGGCATCGGTTGAGAACTCAAAGACTGTAACCTTTGGGCATTTGTCTTTGACCACGGCGATAAGAGTCTGGCTATCGTCCTCAGAAACTTGATCGACCTGCGTCATGATTACCGCAACTGGAATCTTGCTGGCGACAATCTCATTGATCGTTTTGGTATCGATATCAAAAACGCGGTGGTTAGCGACACTGATGCAGTACCAGGCCAAGTGGACCTGATCATCTAGTTGTGGCGCTCTCGTTTTGACGAAGTCAACGACCTGCTCCTTGTATCGCTTCTGCGCCTCTTCGCCAGACTCATAACCTTCACTATCGAATATGCGAATCAGCTCATTTTCGTATTTTTCGATTCCTTTAGTGACAGGACTTCCAGCACCTACACCCGCAAGCGCTTCACCAAACGTCGCATTCACCAAAGAGCTCTTACCTGCACCCGTCCCGCCTAAAACGAGAATGTTGGGCTTCTTGATCTTGCTGCGAGCACTTTTGAATTCGTTAGCGAACTTCTCGCCGAAATCTTCATCGTCCTTAAAACCGCTCATGCAAACACTCCTATGAAATAGTTTTGCCTACTGTATCGCCCAAAAAAATAAAAAGTTGAGCTCCACAGAAAAACAATCTTGATGACGCTGGGAAGGTTGAAAATGCTGTCCAATTTTTTCGGATAACGCCCTGCAGTCAATCTTCTGCACTAGATAGAGTCCGTGTTCTAACGACGCTATGGGTCATCCGATGGCGACCTCTGTAAATCGTCAATGGCCATTATTAGTGACAGCGCGACAGGTTGTGTCGCACGCCCATGCTTTTTTGCGTTCAGCTCGTTGTTGTAATTCTTGATGATCCAACCTCAGCCCCCCCAGCAAAGAGACCAGCCACTAACGCTCACGCTGAATTATCAAACCTGAGGGCTATTATCGATCACTGAATCAAACGCTTTGAGGTCTATTCATTGCTACCCACCACAACACTCGTGGATATCCGGCAATCGCTGACAATGTCGCCCGTCCCCCAATGGCGGCAGTAGAACCGCCCCTCGTTTACAGACTCGCCGGACTCGTCAAATACCTCTATCACCGCATTCCAGAGTGAAGTCCTTGGCGCGTCGCTGGTGGGGTCCAGGCAGAGCAGATGAGTGATCTGCATATCCTGCTCTTCATCAAATTGATAGCCTTGATAGCCCACCACCATCAACCAATGACCGGCCCCTCCCTGCCAATCCACACCCACTATCGGGATGTCGCTGCTGTCCACCGCTTTAGCAATCTGTTCGATCGTCGCTTTTCTTCTGCGCGCCACGTCAAGTATCTGAGTCGTAACGCCTACCCCCTTGAATGTTTCAGCGAGCCAGCTGATATCGAAATCATCAGTGCCCTCTGTCACCAGGCTTCCGAACGCCAACAAATTTTCACGGAAGCGTCCCTCTCGGGTTCGGCCATCGAATTGATCAAGATTGCGGGCTTGATCGCGCGTCAACACCCCTAACGTGATCAGCGCCATGGTGATGCAATAGGGACCACAGGCCCCATCCATCTCTCCCTGTCTCAGATGAATAAGGTCATGCCCAACCGGATGACAGCAGGTCACTGGACCCAATGGCGAAACGGACAGCCAAGGGTTCACAATCATTTTGTTCATCAACTAACTTCCTGTAGATCAAATGGCCGACAAATGACGAGATGCTTTGCTTCACTGCGGACTCGTCCAGCGACAAGCAAATGTTGGCGTTAACCAATCGGGCCTGATAATGCCATTTAGACATCACCTTTGCATGCAATGCCGTTGCAATGCCTTTACCAGCGCGACAAAAATTCGGCCAGTGTCCGCTCCAACAACCCAGGGAGTCTGGTAGTCAACGACGTGCTTTGGCACCTGGAACATCGATCAAACCACTCTCCTGGCCACAGTGCGTCGCTTTGCGGTGTCACTGTTTTCCTCCACCCGCAATCACGGCAGACGTAGGTAAGAGGCCTGGGCTTTATGGGCATGGCATTTCTCCAAAATTCAGATACGCACTTAATGGCGTGACCCACTCAGTCCCCGGGGTATGCGCGCTCGATCTGTTCATCGAACTCCCCGCCATGGCCACAGTAATCCCGAGGCACGCGCTCAATATCCTCAGCCACTTGCTCGATCACCCCACGCAACTCCAATCGCTCGTACCACCGCGACGGGATCGCTGCCGTGCCATGCTGGATACCGAGTAAATGGCCAGCGATCAGCCCGGTACTGTTACTGTCACCATTGTGGTTCACCGCATTGATGATGCCCTCTTCCAGGGTGTCGGCCGAAAGCGCACACCAAAGACCAATGGCCAAGGCTTCCTCCGCAAACCACCCGCCACCGAACTCGGCGATTCGCTGGGGTGTAGGGCGATAGCCTTCATAGAAGAAAAACAACACGCGTTCGAGCATGCTGCGCGTTTGCTCCATGCCCGCTTTCTGAGCATGCCGGGCCAGACTTGAAGTCACCGCATTTTCCAGGCTGGTCTGGTGATCAATCAGACGCTGGAGGATGTCAGCCAACAGACCCGCAGCAAGATAACCGGAGGGATGTCCGTGGGTCAGGCGGGCAGATTGAGCGGCGTAGTCGAAAGCGTTGGCGAAGAATGCACATGGCGCCACTCGCATTAACGCTCCGCAGCCCTTGTTGTTGTTTTCGGCATTTGCCCCCAGGTGCGAGCTGGCCTTGAGTGCGCTCAGGCTGGTGGTGCCAGGAGCACGGCGCGACCACAGGTCCGGCTCGGTGATCAACCAGCCATCGACTCTCACCGACATTGCCGATGGGTAGTCCTGGGTCATCAGCCAGCGCAGCAGTGAATGGTGAATGACACTTGGTACATGGCAAACCACACCAGAGCTGCCCCGCACAAAGGCACGCAACAGGCCTTCGGCGGTGAATAGCATCATCTGCGTGTCGCCGGTAATGACACCGGTAACGCCACGGCCCGGGGTGAAATCGACAACCCCCTGAGGGCCATATTTGGCCTCGATAGCAGGCCACTCGAGGAATTCCACCGAAGCCCCCAAAGCGTCGCCAACAGCACCGCCAAGCAAGCATCCTTTGATTCGTTCCAGTCGGTTCATGTCCTTTCCCCTCACGCAACCGGCACCATCGCCAGCACAATTTCCAGTTTTCTCTGCAACTGTTCCACGTGCGCTTTTTCCGCCCGCAAGGCCGAGCGCAATTCTCGGTTTTCCATTTCCCGGATGCGCACCCAACGGGCCGCCTTCTGATTGCCAAGCAGTAGGTGCCAGATCTCGCGCAACCGCAGGTACTGCATCAACAGCACCAAAAAGATCAGTCCAATCACCAGCAACGCACCTGTCGAGACCGCGTCCGACATACTCATGTCCACTTCCTTCCGTGAGTTCGATTCATCTCTAAGCCAGGAACACGATATGTCGCGTTTAATGACAGGTCTAGAATGTAGACTTATACAGGTAAAGTATTCGCACACATGGAGGGCACACGAAACGCCTGCATCCGGCGAACAGACTCTAGAAAAGTGGGTTTTAGCTGTTGGTCAGCCAAGCGTATTGCCTGGCACGTAGCCCGGTAGATTCGGGGCAGGTTGTTAAGAGCTTGCGCATAAACTGATCCAACCGTTCGAAGCTCAGTGGATGCACCAGAGAACATATGTCCTCAAACTTTACATATTGCGGCCACTGCCCAACACGCTGATGGGAAACGCTGTCCGAGCGAAATCATTGGCGTCGTTTTTTACTCGCGCAGGGGTCGGGTTAATTGCACCCTTTGCGTCCGCACGGAAGTGTGGCCAGGTGGAAGGGACTGTAGCTTGAGCACGAAACAGCGCTCTCAGAGGCGTGAAAACCTCCATTGTTGCCAGGCTTGCAAAACCCGTTGGCGATGGCGTTGATCTGTTGCCCACTAAAAGATCGAATGCCGAGGTCTGTTACTTCAGGTCTTCACGCGACTTCGAAATCACCTTGTGTATCAACGGCTGCTGAAAGTGAAATCCCCCTCCCAGCTGAACCCGTAGTGATACTGGGCATTAAAACATTGAAGCGCGGCATGCTCGATCGTGAACCTCTTGAGTAACTCAACCACCGCTGAGTTACCACCGTCCCTGTTATCGCGCATTGCCAACTTGAGTGCGGTCTGACCTTCATTGTCAGAGCAAGTTAAATCTGCACCGTTGCGCGCCAGTGCCTTTACCAGTCGGGTATTGCCTCGCAGCCCTACCGTCCCTAGCGCGGCATACATCAGTGCGGTCCTGCCTGCTCCATCCGCTGCATCGATGGTCGACGACAGCATCTCGATCACTCGACCATAGGACTCGTGACGCCGGTATTTCGCCAAATGAATGAGTGCGGTGCGTTGAGCCGCGTTTCTGATCGCAGGATCGACACGTTCAAGCAACTGCCTGCAGGCATCCGTGTGACCGGCCAAGGCGGCCATATGCAGCGGGGTGTTGCCATGCAGGAAAAAGTCCGGATCGGAAAGCTTGTCCGCGTGTCGAGTGACGTAGTGTTCAATCTCACCGTTATCCCGAGACTTTAGTGCTTCCTCGAACTCAGCCGTGTTGGCTCGCTGAAGGTTTTCCAGAACCGATCGCCCAGCTGGATCAGCGTAAATAATGGAGCCCTTAAAGTCACTTTCGATGTCTACCCTGGACATGGATGCATCACAGGAACCGAGATCCACTGAACCGCCCCTGTCGATCTCGTCCTCGTCCCAGACCTTGCCGGCCTCGAAGTGAAGATAAGGTCGCCAGCCCTCCTCCTTATTTACAATCACTTCCTCGCCTATATTGAAGTGCCCTTCCAGCGCGTTGGCCAAAAATGCTGCCAGCTCCACCAGGAAAGCTTCAGGCAAGTTCGAACTACAAGCTCCATGCCAGCAATCGCCACCGTTGAACAGACTGCTATAGGCTCTGGAGAACCAGAGAGTTGCAGGCCTCTGATGAGGGTGCCGCGCCAACCACTGCCGAGCGAAATCATTGATCAGTTCACGCCAATCGACATAGGCGTAGTGGCCGCCAATCTGATAGATGTCAACAACGAGCACCTTTACTCGGTCGCCTAAGGTCCTGACACGAGGGATAAAGAAGTCCTGCCGGTGATGTGTGAATTCATTCATCTGCTAGCTCGCTGCCGACCGAGGCCCTACCGGGCAATTGTTTGGTGCTGCACCAAACGTACTAGTAAATTAATGCATAGCTGCACCATTGAGATAATGGCGATAAGCCACTAAGCATCTCGAATGTGACACTTGTGAACTAATGAACGAACCCGATCGGTCGCTGCAACCCGACGGTTTTCAAACGACTTTCCGCCAGCAACGCACTGGCCAGTTCATCAGCACTTACAAAGGGCTTGAAGCGCGCACGCCGGGCTACCGCAGCGAAATCACCCGGCGTCAGATGAGCCTCATGCTTCAAGCGCAGCCCCGCAGCGCTGGAAGGGTCCTTGAGCTTGAGCGCCTGCATATGCGCACTGAACAATTGCTGAACTTGAGCTTGGCGCAGATAACCAAAATGGATTTTCAGATCAAATCGACGCAAGGAAGCCTCGTCCAGATCGCGTATCAAGTTGGTTGAAGCGATAAACAGGCCACGGTAACTTTCCATTTGCGTGAGCATTTCGTTGACTGCCGTTATCTCCCAGCTTTGGGTGGCCTTGCGCCGGTCCTGCAAAAAGCTGTCGACCTCGTCCAGCAGCAATACCGCATCATCTTGCCCAGCCTTTTCAAATGCTGCGGCCAGGTTTTTCTCGGTCATGCCCACGTAAGGCGATACCAAGTCGGACACCCGTTGCACCATCAGGGGTTTACCCAACTCTCGGGCAATCCAGCAACCGAATGCCGTCTTCCCTGTGCCTGGAGGCCCGTAAAACAAAGACGCGCCTCGGGGTGTTTACGCAGGCCATCCAGTAATCCGGCGGTCGCCACGTCAGTGTTAATCAGTTCAGGCGAATAGAAGGCAGGAAGTGAATGCCCTTGATTACGCTCAAGCTTATCGAAGCCTTGAGCTTTGAGCGTGCTGTCCACCAGGCATTCAACGGTGGCATCCAGAGCCTTGCCTGAACGAGGATGAAGGTTGCGGGCAATGCTCACAGCGCGAGTGATGACCGCAGGGCTCATGTGCTCATGCTCAATCATTTTGCGGACCAGTTCGTCACTCAGCTTATCGCCGCCGCAGCCACGAATAATGCGCTCGCGTTGAGCCTTTGGCGGGTTGGGTAACTCGATAACCAGGTCATACCGCCGGATATGGGCGCTATCCAGTGATTCGATGCTGTTGCTCAGCCAAAAACAGGGCAACGCATTCTCTTCCAGCATGCGGTTGACCCAGCCTTTTTGAGCTCCGGCCTTTCGGTCCAGAGACAATGCAGGCGAGCCAAAAACGTCCTCAATTTCATCCAGCAGCAACAACGCTTTTTGCGAACGGAGCACACTCATGGCCGAGCGCAATGAACATAAACGCTGATTGGTGCTGACCGGATCACCATCGCTGTCACTGCAGGCAATTTCATACAGAGGTGTATCAAGTGCTGCCGCCAGCAGACGGCTGAGTTGCGTCTTGCCGGTACCAGGCGGCCCATATAGCAGTATGTTAACCCCTGATCGGGCTTCAGCCAGGGCCTTGGTCAGATGCGCCTTGGCAATTTTAATCGGTTGCTTGAGGTGCGCGTAATCGTCTTCCTCCAGGGTTCCCGCCGCACTCAGTCGGAAGGCGTATTTGAAGAGCTCGATCGGTTGCCCCCGGTTGAAGCGCAGCAAGCCTGGAAGGTCACTGTTACCCACTTCTAACCGGCTGCTCAAGGTAGTGACCGTACAAGAAACCGTATTGACTTCCAGCAACCCCGCCTTTACCAATTGGCCATCGTGAGCGAGGTATCGAGCCAACAACTTCTGCGGGATATCCAGCAATACCGACAAGACCCGTAGCATGCGGTTGTATCCCATGGCCCCGAGCAGATCGGCGGCGCTACTGAGCACAGGATCGGAGTGCATCAACACACAAAAGCCGAGGATGCTTAATTCTGAGTCGTCCAATTCAATCAGACGTGCCAGCGCCTTCAGGTTATGGCTCAAACGATCCGGGTACCCAGCCTCGCAATAGTGCATGTCAAAAGCCTTGCGTTCAGCTCTCAAGCGCAACAGAGCATGGCTTGGCTTGAAGCCATCGTCACCAATAAGTGCTCGCAACCCTAGCTCGGTAGCGAGCTCGTCGTCATTGAAGTAATGCCGCTGAATCAGATTGCTGTGTCCGCCGAGATCGAGCATCAATTTGAAGGCCCATTTCAACGACAGCGCACAAGTGTCCGGGCTGTGGGGGCCGGAGCTGCGATTTGAGTCATGACTGATCGCGCGGCGGATTGGCATCGTGGTAGTTCCTGTACCTGATAAGACCGGAGGGTGAAACAGAGGTGCGCCGAAATGAGTCGAGTGGGCGCCACGCTGCAATCGGCGAAGCTGCATCCAATACACACGACCATTTCCTTGTGTGAGTTCGATTCACCTTCCCGACAGCCAAACGATATGTAATATTTAGCGACAGGTCTATCTTGTAGACTTGTACAGGTAAAGTATTCGCACACATGGAGGGGCTATGAAACGCAAACAATCTATCGAGCAGGTCCGCTGGGACCTGGCGCTTCGCTATCGACTGATCGAGACCATTGCCTGGTGGGAAGGCCGGCTGACCACGGTGCACCTGATCCAGAGCTTCGGGATCAGTCGCCAGCAGGCGTCCAAGGACATCAACACCTACATCACTGAACATGCGCCCCGAAACTTGACATATGACAAGCAACTCAAGGGCTACGTGCCGAGCAAGCACTTCAAGCCGTTGTTCATCGACGACAGTGCCAGCGCCTATCTACACCTGCTTTATCAGAACAACGAGCGGGCTCCGCACATCGAAGGCCTGGCCCTGGCCTATGCCCACACCAAGGTACTGGAAGTTCCGGACCGGACGATTCGCGCAGAAATCCTGCGGCCATTGCTCAAAGCCTGTCGAGAAAGCATGCGCCTTGAAGTTGAATACGTGTCACTGGCCAACCCCGCCCCAGAAGGTCGGCTCATCGCACCACACACCCTGGTCTATACCGGTATGCGTTGGCACGTACGCGCCTATTGCGAGAAGAACAACCAGTATCGTGACTTCGTGCTGAGTCGATTGCGCGGCCATCCCGAACTGGATGGCAACTCCGAGAACGGGATTGATGGAGACGAAGTCTGGAATAACGAGGTGACGGTGATCATCGAGCCCGACTCGCGACTGACAGCCGCACAGAAGGCAATCATCGAAGCCGATTTCGGGATGCAAAACGGCCAACTGCTGATACCTACACGTCGGGCACTGGTGAAATATGTATTACAGCGTTATCAGATCGACCCGACAAAAATGGAGCCCCGGCCTGAAGCGCAGCAGATTGTGGTGAAGAACCTGACTGAATTGGAGCCCTGGTTGTACAACTGAGGTGGGTTGTCTGGTTTTTAAAGCCGAGAATTCGTGGCTAAAGCCTTGTGGCATCCGCCTTTACTGCCTCACCGCAATTTTACTCGCTACCCCATTCCTCTGCTTTCTAGTCCGCGTCCTGCAGACAACTGCTCCAGAGGATTGGTGTGCAATTTCTCCGCGTACCTGGGAGGAGTTGGCGATCAGGCAGTTTTGGCGATCAGCTGGCTGCGTGGCTGATCTGATTCTGAATATGCTATAGCGCCCCTCCGAAGGCGATCTTCACCTTACGTTCTTACCAATATGACTGCTCGAGGTGGCGATGGCTCTCCGGCATGAATAATGGGATTTCTTTCCTCGGCAACGCTTCTCAACTCCAGTCCGCTCAATAGCTCGTCCGGTAGCTGAGAATCTGGATGTTCTCGACGGAGCGACAAAAGAACTCTAGTCAACCAACCTCGCATTTGAGCCGAACCAGCAGCACCGTACAAAAGCGGCGTGATAGGCGTACCAATCTGACTCTGCTCTAAAGCGTCTCCGAATGTAAGGAGACAGCAAGTTCCCGTCACTTCTTCATGACCGGCAATACTGCGGGTCACATTTAAAGGGGCTGCCCATTGAAGAGTTCCGGATCGCCTGTAACCGTTGGTGAGCGGCGTGAGTTCGCTTGCCACAAAGTAAGCAAAGTCGAAACTTGCGCCTGAAGGATAAAAGACACCAAACGTACCAACAGATGGAAGAATCGCACCAGAAAGCAAGTCTATTGGTGGATTGAATGTCTTTGTCGCAGGATTTATGGATGGCCGATTTGAAAGTAAGTCCCACTGCTCGAGGTTCGCACGAAAGCTTTCGGGGCCCGCCGCAATGGAGGAGCGACTACAACCAAGAGCATTCGTGGTGACCTTTGCCTGGTTGAAAGTAATACGAGCTGCACTAGCGTTGTTTGCCGGGTAATGAACAATCATTACGTCGCATAACTCGCAGCGGGGGGTTGGACGTCCAGCCCCCCGGGCTGCGTTAAACGTAACCTGATATCGGCTACCATGATATTCCTTTGCCAAAGCGTCAGATCCGAGCGCATTGAAGGCGCGGATGAATGCTTGAAAAAGCGCAATCTCACCAATCTTGCCTTTTGACTCGTTGAAAAAGGCGCGTTTGAGTTTCAATCCAGTCGTCATTTCCACGTCTTCCTAGCTGACTACGTTCCTTGAAGGCCGCTTAGCGGGTCGCTTCAACCCCCTCAAGCAGATGAAGGACGAACCAAGAGAAACAGATTGCGTTTCGCCCGCGTTGCCGCAACGTGCAGCAAACAACGCTCGGAGGTTTCCGTATCCTCCGTCACGCCAGCATCCTCATCGCGACTGAACTGCTCAGCGTAACTAGCCGCTCCCTTATATGCGGCAACGATCACTACGCTGAACTCAAGCCCCTTGATGCGGTGCATGGTGGCCAGGCGAACGCCCGGTAGTGCCGAATCGTCAGAGGTTGAGTTGTCCAGTTTCAAGTGAACAATAGACGCTTGCTGCAGAGCCCGAGCAATGTTGTCCAGATCGTCATTGGTTCGCGCTGTGATACAAACCTGTCGAGGCTCCATGCCATCGTCTTGCAATTGTTTAAGGATCGCCTGTATATGCGGCGTATCCTCTTGGGCGGAAGACGACTCAATGATGTCCGGCACATCACCGTGAGTCAGAGACCGGTAACCGCGCAGAGAATCCGCGTTGCCATCCAAGTCATCGACTGCACAACCCTCAAGCTGAGCGCAGGCCCATTGACGGATTTCGTCGGTGGTTCGGTAATTCACCTTCAGGTTACGGCTGCGGCCGCGAACTTCGATACCCACTCTGCTAAGCACGACTTTGTGCCGGTAGATACGCTGGTGAGCGTCACCAACAATAAACAGGTCGTTTTCGGCTTCCCCTACTGCCGTTCGGATAAGCTCAAAGCCGGCGTTGCTAATGTCCTGAGCTTCATCCACCACCATGGAACGAATACCCAGTGCTGGCTGCTCCTTCCTTAGCAATTGACAAGCTTCACGGAAGGCTTCTTCAGGCTCGCGCAAGTTGGCTGCTTGCAGTTGGGCGCGGTATTCGGCAAACACCGGCCAGATAGACTTACGCATCGCACGACCAAGCTGACCGCCGCGGCCTACTCGACTGGCACGCATATAGTCCTCTGCAGTTTCGCAGGCTTGAGGTAACACTACTCGCTCATATTCCGCACGCATGAACGGCAAGCTAAGATCAATCGATGCTGGCATCGCCGACAAGGCTGCTTGCCAGAAGCGGCGACGGTCGCCTTCGTTGTACAACAGGTTATGTGGGTAACCAAAACGACGCAGAAGACTGGAAGCCCACTGATCCAGGTTCACCACCTGAATTTTCTCCAGCTCCTGCGGTGTGCACAGCAAAGCCAAATGCTGGCGGATGTCCTCAGCCAGGGTTTTGGTGAACGTGGTAAACAGCACAGGACGACCAGGCAAGTCCGCGTATTGTCGTGCAAGTCTTGCAGCGCGATGCATGGCTACAACGGTTTTACCAGTACCTGCGCCACCGGTCACCTTCACAGGACCATTCCAGTCGCGCTCCACCAACTTACGCTGGCTTGGGTGCAGAAAGACCCTCCAGTGTTCAAGAGGTGCGGCCAGTAAAGCTTCCAGATCACTGTCGTCAGTAAGCACCACAAAATGACGACGTGAGCTATCACGCTCCAGCGCAGCACCGAAGTCTGTAGGGTCGACCGCCGCTGGCGCGGATTGATCACTGATGATTTTGTCAAAAGGCTCGCCGGCAGCAAACAGATACAACGCTTCGTATGCCTCATCTGGCAATTGTGCTTCCAACGCCTCAAGCTCGCGTTCATTAGTAACAGCACGCACAACTTCCAGCCGGTCGTCAGGTACGCCCAGGCGGCGAATTTCACGGTCTTTGAGGGCATCGAACAAACCTGCTACTCGAACCTCAGCCGGTGTGTCACATAGCGTCGTATAAGCCGTCTCCTGCACGGCATAAACCTGAATACTGCCAACATCCGGGTGGATCGCGACTCGATGGCGACGCGCCCAGTGATAGGCATCGTCATGCTGATCGACCCACAGCAGGCAATACACGTTACCCACATCAGGCTTGAGCACGATGCCGCGCATATTGTCGTTGATCCGTACCGAGCGCATGTTCGGATCGGCAGCATCACGAATGCGTTCGTAATTGATGCCGCTTGCCGTCGGGTTCTGACGAAACTTGGCGACGAAGGTCAGCACCGCCTGCTGGTGAGAGCGAGGAACTGCTGAAAACGACTTTAGGAAGTCATCGGACATTGCAATCTTGAGTGCCAGCGTCATGCCAGTGTCTCCATCAAAAGGGTTCTCAGCTCATCAGGCAACTCACTGCCATCAGCGGTAAAAGAATGCCAACCTTGGCCAGCAAAAAGCGCAGCCACTGCTCCAGAATCTGGCAGTAGTACGGCGGTACGGACATCTGGCCAAGCCAATTCGGCTTCTGCTATTACGCGGCCTTTCTCATCCATCAACTCATAGCCCACTTCTGGGGCGGTTACGTCCAGACCAGCCAGAGCCAAGCCCCAAGACTGTACTTCATGTGCAGCTAGACTCAGCGCTTCCTGCCAGGCTTCAGACAGTCCGCCGGATTTTGCTTTGAGCGCAGAACAATCCTGCAGCGCAGGTAACCCTGGCATTTCAGCGTTGCCAACCCAAATCTGACTCAGCGGCAACAATAAGTTAAGTGCCTGCCAAAGTTGCTGCCAGCGTAACTGCAGCTCGCTTTCGGGCAGGCCATCTTCTTTCCACTCGCCAACCAGAACAGGCTCAGAGTCTGCAGAGCCATTGCCCGTCATCACTTGCTTCAGATGCTCCGGGTGCATGGCAATGGCCAGCATCCAGGCTGTACCGAGCTGACGCAGGCTCAACCTATGCAGTTGCAGGTCAGGTAGCAGACCCAGCTCATCCAAACGCTGCCAGAAAGCCCCTTCGCGCAGGACTTGAAGCGCAGTAGTGTCCCCCGGCGGCATCAACATTCCCGCAGCCAGGCAGACGGCCAATTTGCCGAGCGCTTGGTGTTGCCCATGGGCTAAACGCTGATGCAGCTGGCTAAAGGGCGGCAGCGATTTGAAATTGGAGAGTGTTGCGATGCCCTGTGCCGCGCACAGCTTCTGCACTACCTGCTGTGGATCATCATTAAGCAAAGTTGCCCAAGGCGATGGCGCAGGTAATACCTGGTTTTGCAAAGCGCATTCGACATCATCCCAGGTCAGCGTCCAGACTGAGAACTTCCCGCTCCTGGCCACCGCCATACGTTTGGCCATATCGGTAGTAATGATGTCTTTGTGGTACTGCCAACCATCAACAAAGACCGCCACGGGCAGGTCGTCGGCGGCATCGTCTGGCCAGAATACGAAGTCAGGCTTGCACGGAATCAACACACCTTCGCTGGCTCCCAGATTGACCTGCAACTCCATCCGCCAGCGACGCGAGCCAGCCTGTATCTGATAGCCCGCCTTGCCCTTGAACAATAGCTCACTCAGCTTGAACTTCTCACCTTCATGCTCACGGCGCAGCGCTTCGACAAACCGCCTCTCCAGCATGCTATCCAGTAACTGGTTAGCTGGCTGGACGTCGGCCAGATGGGTAACTGGCTTCAGTGCTCCCTTGTACTGCATCACCTCACCCAACAACTTCTGTGCTGTACGTCGCGAGATAGACTTACGATCATGGCTGTTGTGATAGCGGTACACGCAGCGATAACAGCCATCGGTGTCCGCATTCTGGTTGCAAGTACAGGTATTGAGGGCTTGCAGTGCAATGTCGAATACTTCCAACAGCGGTTCGGGCGCGCGCATCAATTCCTTGAGATAGCCGGTGCCACCTGGCACGCTGTCGTAGATCACCAGATAACAACGCGGCGTATCTGAGCCCGCAGCCATACGCATATCTAGAGCAATACGCAGATGGTCCACTGCTCCCCTAAACCGCCGCGCCAACCCCAACTCCAGAGCCGACACAAAGCTCAGCAGGGCCTCGTTGGTATCGGCAAAACCCACCTCGGGCAAAAACAGACGAATGCCCTCACTAGTGAACTCGCGGTAGAGGAACACGCACTGCTGCGTGCTCGCCTCGGGGTTCTTGCGCTTCGCGCACCAGGACGAATGGTTGCGATATAGCTCCTCGGCCTTGCGCTTGCGCTGTAAGGTGCCGCACTCGGGGCAGATGCTAAAACCAGGGCGGCTGAGTTCCTTCCCGCCGATCTCCATCGGCATGCCTTCCGCTGACTGCTCGCCAAAGTTCACCTCGCGAAAAGTCACCCGATCGAGAAACTCGAAGCCGAAAGGAAATGTTTGCTCGTCAATCACAAAGGCCTGACGCACCGCATCAGGCGGGCTATCCACCAAAGCTTGGCGCACATAAAAACCGCGCTGACGCTCGTCTGAGTCGTCAGCAATACGGCTATCGCGATCCAGCGTTCGGGCAAACACCGTGGTCAAACGCAACATCTCGTGCACCCGGCCACTGTCGCGCCACAGCGTATCGCCACAGCGTGGGCAGTTAGGGTGTTGATCACCTGAGGATAGCGGCTCGGTATAGGAGCACTGCCTACAGAAACGCCAGTGCTCCGGCTTGATCTTCGATACGTCGATCTGGTTGATCACCACCCGCCTGCCTTCGGCATAAAAGGTGTTGTTCGGTGCCAACTCAGTGATGGCCGTTGATCCAGGACGCTCATATTCGAAGGTCAGAGGATCAGGAGCGGATGTTCCAGCCTTTGAATCGCGCACAATGATCGAGCGCAACAGCACACCTTGCTCCGGGAACGCATAGTTGGGTAGCAAGCCCTCATCAGTCAGCACATTGAGCGTAGCCTTACCCTCAATGCTGCCAATCAAACGCGAAAGCGCAGTTCGATCCTGAAGCAGTCGTGCCAACTCCAGCTCCTGATCCTCACCACGCACCGTCAATGCCTGCAGCTTATCGATCTCCTTCACTGCGGCCTCACGCTTGCGCTTGATGCTTTCAACATCACTAGCAATGCTCTGCAAACGGTTGACGATCTTGTACGCCAACGGGCTGCTATCACCGTTGCTGCCCTGAATGAAATTAGCCAGCCATTGGCACGTACCGTCGCTCAAAGGGCACATATCTCCCTGATTGAACAAGCGCAAGAACCGTTCAAGAAGCGACGCTTGGTGCTGCTCCACATAACTCAACCAAGGGTAAGGAAACTTGCTGTTGGTCTGATTATTGATCGCAGTGAACACCCCACGAATTTCCTGAGGGATCTGCGCCGCCCGCCCGTTCTCATGCACCCAGCAATCTAGAGTGAACGCTGTAAGTTGACGCTCAAGTACCGCCGAGGCGTTAAGGAAAACCCCAGGTGCCTGCACGGAACCTGCAATCATGGTTTTCGGGTCATCCCAGAAATACAGGTCATGCGGCTTGCTGGTCGCCATGCTCATCAGCAACGCATTACCAGTGCTACGCCCTGCCCGACCGGCTCGCTGAATGTAGTTTGCCTGCTGTGGAGGAACCGAACATTGCAGCACGCTGGACAAATCGCCAATATCGATACCCATCTCAAGAGTGGGTGTCGCGGAAAGCACATTAATGCCCCCGGGGCGATCACTGTTGGATTTAAAGTTGCGCTCTACTGCCTCGCGCGTTTCGCGCGGCAGTAAACCAGTATGCTCGTGCGCCACTACCCGCCGAATGTCCGCATTCAGGTAGAGTTTGCGATAAAAATCACCGGGTACATCTAGTGCGTGCAACTCGCCCCGGCAATCGACGCGGCGACACGCTTGCTCAGAAAAATCATCCTCTGGGCCAGAGAGTGTTGTGCTGTGGCAGCTGGCACACCGCCACACCTTGCCACCCAAGATAACGTGGAAAGCAGAGGGCTCCAGCCCCCATACACGGATATCCGGCTTCTCGGCAGCCTCCTCAAAACCTGCTAAGCCAACGCTTTCCAATGCCTCAAGAGCAAGCCGATAAAGCGGCGCAATCAAGGCATCCGTACCCAGCGCCAGATCATGCAAAGCAGGCAATGCCTTGAACGCCCAGTCGCTAAACAAACGGGCATGGCTCTTAGTTATACTGACACAGCGACCAAACTCTGCCAGTGTCAAAAACCTCGGAGGCCGCGGGCTGGTTAGAAGCTTGAACTGGCTTGGATTCTTCTTATACCCCCAAGGGCTGCTACCCATTCGCGCATAAAACCCTAGCTCCTGATCACGCCAAGCCCCGATGCGCTGCATGTTTTCCAGTAGCCCGCGCAGTAAAACAACAACTTCGTCCAGCTGCGCGGCGGCTAACGGTTCAAGCGTGTCACGTAGACGTGGCAACAGCCATTGAGCGGCTTCGTCTAACTTGCCTGCAAGTGGCACTACGCATGCAGTTCCCGTCGCTACCAGAGTGCGACCAATATGAGCATCCTGGCCAAACTCTGCATTGAGCACCCAAGGCAACACCCTCGCCAACTCGCTAGGTAGGTTGCTGCTTTCAGGCAGCGCCCCCTCTTCCATCAGGGTCTCGTAATCACGTAGCCACTGCATTTGCGGCGGCAGGAAGTTAGCAATGTAATGACCATCACCTAGCGCCGTGCGCCAACGTTGCGCGAATGCTGTTGGCAAATTTTCTAGTGTCACAGGTCGCCCAGCTGCATAGGCATCAGCAATTACCTGCGCCAACGCCGGGCGTAAGTTCATTCGCCAGGTTCTCGCGGCAAGGAACCCTGCACGATGCGCCGCATCCTGTACCGAGTCAGAGAAAGCAATCAGCTTCTTGTCCGGATTGAAGCGCGTTGCAAACAACTGTCCCACCATCACCGCCGCCAGACTGGCCGCTTGCGAACCAACAATTGTCAGCGTTTTATAACCGGCACAGAAAGGACAATCATGGTGCGACTTGGTGTACTTCGCGCCATTGCGCGTACCTTCACGCAGGTTGCTGGCAATATCTATAGCCAGCAAAGGCTGATCCTCACAGTGTGAGCATTCGGTTTGTGATGCCTGATGCAAGGAGCCGCAGGCAGGGCATACCTGCTTGCGCTCGAACACTGCTGGGTTCGCCCCCGCACTGGAAGGAAAGATAAAACGGGTACTCACATCCTCGGCGAAGAACGCGCTGTAAAACGCCTGCAAATCATGAGTGAGTTGATTGGGGCTGATCTTTTGCTGCGTAGAACCCCAGCCGGTGGCGTGGCACTCGCGGCAATGGATCACCGGCAGATGCAGCCGCTCCATATCGGCTTTACGTAAGTCATCGTGATGCCGAAGCTGCGGTTCAGCATCCAGAACAGCCACCATGCGGCGCAGCTCACGTAGCCAGATTTCCACCTTTACCTGCAAGAAAAAGTTCTGATGTGCATCCTGGCGTGCATGCGCCACCAACGACAGCAGGCTAGACAACCAAAGCAGCGCAAAGCGCTCATCATCGCAGCTCGGCAAACGGCGCTTGAGCAGTACCAACAGGTCATCCAGCAACACGGACTTTGGTCCAAGACGCTCCAAATCACGCAAAAGATTCTGGAAGGCAAAGTGGCTCTTCAGGTCCTTACCCAAGCCACAGCGCCAAGCAAAATCCTCTGCCTGCGTGACCGAGCAAGGCTCACCGAACCACAAAGGTGCTTGGGCCGCCAGATAGGCATGCAGGTCGTCAAAGTTATCGGGTGCCAAGGTATCCAGATCACTGGGCTGCGGGCTTTGGGTGAACTCAACTAGGGCTTCAGCGAGATAATCCCCAACCGACTCGCGGTCCTCGGCGATAACCGCACTGTCATTCAACACTTCACCAAACACATCACCGGCAAAGGCCAGCAAATCGCTAACGCCATCATCGCCCAGCGTTGCCGAAGTACCGACGCACACCAACTGGCCCGGCGGCGCCTTGAGACGTCCCTTGAGACGGCGAATCAAACAGGCCAGATCAGTACCCTGCGCACCGTCAAAGGTATGCAGCTCATCCACCACCAAATAACGCAGCGTGTCCGGCTGCTGATGCGCCCACAAAGGGGCATCTGCTGCACGCAGCAGAAGAAAGTCCAACATCTTGTAGTTGGTCAGCAGAATATCCGGCGGATTTTCACGCAGGGCATTGCGGTCGGTAATCACCGAATAACTGCCGTCACTCAATTCGGCGACCGTTTGCGACTCTACAGCCGGTGCATCGCCCACATACAAGCCTGCACGAATCCCACTAAGGCCAGCGGCCTTAACGATTTCCTTGGCCACGCGCCCAGATTGGTCGCTGGCCAAGGCATTCATGGGATAGAGGATGATCGCCTTGATGCCACGCCGCCCCTCGGCACGCGCCACTCGACAATGCTCAAGGATCGGATATAGAAAGCACTCGGTCTTACCCGACCCCGTACCCGTTGCCACCAACGTGGATTGAGCCTCTGATCCCGCCAGCCGCGCAAAAGCCTTGGCCTGATGTGCATGGGGCACAAAGCTGGCGGGTAACCAAGGAAAAGCTGGTAACCCGCCATTAAGCTGCTTGCGAAATGGCAGTGGCAATGTCAGATATGGCCCTTTGAAGATATTGCTGCGCTCAGCCAAAAAGCGCTCCAGCAAGCCCTCAAAACCAGTAGTAGTGGACGGGAATGCGGTGCGCAGAAAGTCTGCGACGCCCTGAGTGACCTGCTGAGAAACGATAAGTGGCTGCATATTTTTTACTCGGCAAGATCAGCTTCAGTGAGGGGCCATTTTTTCACTGAGAACTTGGCAATCTCGATGCTACGGGCAAGGATCGCATCCTTGGAAAAGGCTGGATTGGCACTAGCGTTCTTGGCCGCCAACCCCTGGATTAACCTGAACTGCGAAGACCGGTACAATTTCTGATCGCGCATCTTGTTCTCCGCTGAGCAGTTATTGCAGGCACTGTTGATGCGCTTCTCAAGCGGTGCGAGATTACCGAGCAGATGGATATGCTCGAGATAGGCTTCTTCAGTGCGGAAACCATACAGACGGACGCCAAAGGAAGGCTCCTGCGGAAGAATATGCTCGATGGTCAGACCTGCAGTATTGATCTCGACCAGGTCTCCTATATCGAGCTGTGGCAAACCCACGGCGACTCTGGCTGCGCTCTCAGATTCGAACAAAACTCGCGCAAGCCCAGGGTTTCGGAACATCTCCTCCCCAGCCAAACGCGACTCGAACTTAGCGCTTGGCATAAACCGCTGACAAAAATTGATCAACCGCTCAGCAATCTCCTCAGTGGTTAAATGACTAAACGCTCGCATGAGAGCAGCCATGTCGGCTTGCGGATTCGTACCCTGCAGTTTGAACACACGAAGGTCTGCGAGCTCAATCAACTCCAGCATCGAATAATTCAGATAGCTAGGTACTTGCACCTCCAGCATCTTCGAAGTGAACAGGCGGATGATCAGCGGGTAAAGCGTGGCCGAGAGATCCTGAACAACCAGCAGCAGATAAAGGCCTCGGTTGGTTCGAACCCCCTCAGCCAAACCGAGCAGACCTTTAAAGAACACCTCCAAATCACTGACATAATCACTGATAAACCTGGCTAAGCGCTCCTTGTCGCCGCGCATGGCTTTGAGTGCCGGCTTGAGGAAAGACTCCAGAACTGTTTCAGAGGTTGCGTTGTAATCCGCCCCGGACTCCACATCGTGTTGCTCGCCGTTAAACGCGAAATAGTGATACCGCAGCACGTCGTCTTCCCGGAACGGATCACGATTGATCAGACGAATCTGATAACCCGGCTCCGCCGCGAGCTTCTTGAGTTTGCTAAAGCTGCGGAAGGCCTCACCGAACTTATCAGCGATCATCGAATCCAATTCGCCATCCAGAAAGCGATTGGAGTAATAGATCAACAAACTCTTGGCAATATCCATCTTGGCCAAAGGTACACCCCGGTCGTTGACCGACTGGAACATGCGAATGGCTTTACCCTCATTGGCCTCGGTGAACTCAAGCACCTCAAGATGGCTGATGCTCAGCAACCAGCTCTTGATGGCTTCCTGTCCTTGGTGCACCTTGATGGCTCTGATGCGTTGGCGAATCCACTGGTAGGCAACCAGTAAGCGCTGCTGGCCATCAGAATCAGGCTCTGGCATCTCATCATTCAGTAGTGCAGAAAAGAATGACTTGTTACTGCCAAGAACGGTGAACTTGGGGCCGTATACAGGATGCGTGATGTAGGTACTGCGGTAATGCTCCTTGATGGGCAACTCATCGACTGCATCAACCAAAGCATCGAGCAGCATGGTCAGTGTGGTAAGCCGCTGCTGACCATCCACCACTCGCACCGGTGCCATCTTTCCAGTCTGCGACAAGATAAAGGTGCCCAGATAGTGGCCACCGCCCAGCTCCATCGCTTCCTCGATATCCTCAAACAAGTCGTCGATATTGCTGGTCGTCCAGGCGTAGTCACGCTGGTACGCGGGAATTTCCAGGGTCTTGCCGGTGAAGAACTGCTCGATGGTTTGGGTAGCCAAAATCCGTTTCCTTATGGTGGTAGCTCAGCGGTGTGCTGGTATCCAGGCTTTAGCGGCTAGCGCACGAAATAACGATGGCTCGCGCCATCACGCTTCAACATCTGTTGCTCATACAATCCGTCAGCAGAACTTTGAGCTGTCCGATATCCACCTTGCTGAGTCCTCCAGTAGGGTTAGCAATGGTTCGCCTCCTTGGCAAAATGCGCCCAGGCTACGTGATAGTCAGCTTCGCGGTCAGCCAGCGTGAAAGGGGCGGTGTATTGGATGGTGCGGTGTATTGGGCCGCCGGGTTGGGTGTCGTCAAGGATAGGGCACTCGATGACGGTGCCGTCGGGGACTTGGGGTTGGCCGTTCTTGGGTTTTACATCTTCCCAACCGAGACGACCGGTTTTGGTGCTGCCATCGGGCAGGCGCACGGTGCAGTTGGCATCGCGCTTGCCGGCCTTGCGCTGCAGGCCCACGCCCGCAAGCCCAATGTTCACGGTGAAGATGATGCGACCCTGAGCGTCGTACCATGTGTCACGCTCGTTCTGATGCATCACCGGGAACTGCACGCGGTAGATGGTGAGCAGTTCGTCAAGCGTGAGTCCGAGTGCCTGGGCAGCGAGCACATCGATTTCCACCAGCGCCTGACGGCGAGCATAGTCGCTGCGCAGGGCACAGTTGCGCTGCCAGTCGGGGGTGAGCTGAGTGAAGAAGTCCTGCGTCAGGCGCGGGTCGTTACTGGCCCAACAATCCTGCTGAAAAGCGGGCTGCCAGCAGTCGCGCCAGAGGTCAGCGTAGTGAGTGGTGAGGCAGTTAAGTGTCAAGGTTCTCAACGCAGCAGCAGCCTGCATTTCCACCATAGGAAACTGCTCCCAGATAAAGTGCAGATTGCTTCGGCCGGTGGTTTTGATAAAGAAATCTGCGGTCAAAGACGACGAAAAGATCGCTTGATACAGCAGATGCTCAACGCTTTTGAATACGGTGCTTTGCACGCCGTTAATATGCGCCTGTCCCGGTGCTGCAATTGAGCCAATCAAAGTACGCTCACCTGACTGGGACAGCATGCCGCGAAAAGCCATGCGATAATACCTTGTCGCCGCTCTCGCTTCGCGCTCGCCCTCTTCCACCCAGCTCACCCTTGGCACACGACGGGCGTACTCCTGTGCGTCGCAGGCTGGTAGGTAGTTAGTACGCGCCAGGTAGTCGTCAGGTAGTAATTCAAGGTCGAGCGGATCATAAGCACGTGGAGTTGTGCAAACCATACGAGGTGTCTTGTAGAACGGATTACCGACAAAGAAATGCGGGCCGGACAGCACAAACTCGGCGGGATCAGAGACAAAACCGTGTTCGCTGGTGTTACGGCGGCAGATGGTGCCGTCCTTTTGCGCGCCAGTTTCGTGCCACATTTCAAGGGTGCCATAATTACCCTGCAGATCTCCGAGTCTGCTTGGTACGCAGGCAAATTTTTCCAGCACTGCAACCAGCTCACGGCTATGTACCGCGGGCAAGCGGGCCTGCAATGCAGGAGTCCCAGGAATGTCATAGAGCTGAGCAAAGGTAGCCAGCAAGGCTTCATCCACTTCTATCACTCGACTGGCATGACCGGCCGTATTCCATCCACCTTCATTCCTTTTAATACCCGGAACGGAGCCACCGCCAGTATGTTCCAGGCTGGCCGCTACCGTCGCTGTCGCGAACAGGTTGGCCATTGTCCGGAAGCGAATCTCGTTCTGAACACGCCCATAAACGTTGATGGAATATCGGACCCAGATCATCACTTCCTGAAACAACAGATTCACATTGGTGAACTGGTAATGCGCCTTCAAGCGAGGATATAGGGATGCGCGCAGCTCTCCCGCCTTGGGGTCGTCATACACCCCTTCGGGGTGCAGTAGCGCCTGTACGCCACTACCGATCTGCCACACCAGCGGCAGAAAGCATTTGTACAGATTGTTCTGCTGACCCTTGAGTAGCGGATAGTTCTGTACGGCGTTGAGAAACTGCCCCATACCTTCTGTAGCCACGCACTCAGCCAGAAAATCAGCCTTTGCCTGCGGCAAGGCGGCAAACACCGCTTCACGCTGATCCGCCGTCTGCTTGGCGCTAAGCTTACGAATGGCAAAACGCGGATCAAAGTCCGAGAGCAGCGCCTGCTCGTTCCACTCCACCTTGATCCAAGGCGGGTTACCCAGCACTACATCAAAGCCGCCACGATCCTTGAAGACATCAGCAAACTCCAGCGCCCAATGCATAAAGTGCTGCTGGCCGGCCACTTGCTGCGCCACCTGCAGTTGAGGCAAGGCGTTGATCAGCGCGGCGATATCGACATAGCCGTAACGGTCACGCTCGGGAGCAAAGTCCAGCCCCTGCTGCGGGTGGGTTTCTGGGAATAGATCATCCGCCGACACACTGTTCAGGCTGGCATTGCCGAGCAGTACAGTTTCCAGCACAAACCACCAGTGTTCGCGGCTAGGCAACTCGCTGGCTTTATCCAGTGGCCAGAACCACAGGGCGCACCAGGCATCCATCACCAGTTTGAGGCGACGGTATGGGCTGGCATTTTTCTGCGCTTCGCTAAGCATTTCCCGCTGGTAGGCGGCATCTTTCTGCGCGGTGCTAGTCGGAGCGCGGTTCGCGGCCGGGTCGGGCCATACATGCAGCTCATCGCAAGTAGCGGCGCGCACACGGGCCAACTCCTGGGCGTGTTGCTGCCAGAGCTGCTCGGTGGCAACACTTAGCGCCTGCACCCGTTTGATTTCATCGCTACTCAGCGGCGCAGTAAAGGCGTTGCGCCATTGTTTGAATTGGTTGAAGGCCGCGGGCTTCAGTGCCTTTATCACCTTATCGCTGACCATACCCATGCCTTCAGCAGGTAGCAAAAAGTGGTATACATCGGTAGCGGCGGGCACTTGTGTGAGTGGCAAAGCACGCGGCGCGGCAGCGCGCCAGTCGCGTTCGGGCAGACCGTTTTCACCCCTGCCCGGGCTGAGCTGGGCGGTGCTAAACAGTTCGCGTCGCGCCCCCACCAGGGAGTTACCGTTGTACAGCTGCAAGCCAAACCACGGCACATGGCTGCCTTTGAAAATGGCGTTGAGCCACAAGGAGACTTCGGCTAGCTCCACCGCAATGGGGTTGAGGTCCACACCAAAGACATTACTGTCGGCAATGAACATCTTCACCCGCTGTTTTTCTTCGGTGTACTGCTCGTGCGGGATGGTGCGGCCTAACTCTTTCTGTTTAGCCTGCAGGTAGGCTTCGGCCAATTGGCTGACGGCCTCGTTCAAAAACGCCGCGCTGCCCATGGCCGGCTCGCACACGGTGAGCTTCAGAATTTCATCCGCCGTTCTACCGGGCAGGATTTCTCTTAGCGCATGCTCGACTAGGCATTTGGTCAGTACTTCAGGGGTGTAGTAGCTGGCCGACTTCTCGCGGGCACGACCGGCCAGGCGATAGATAAAGCTGCCTTTAGGATGAATCTTGGTATTGCCGCCAAACAGCCGTTCGGCGTCGGTGTACTGGCTGATGCTACTGGCAGGTACAAAGTAGGCCGCATCCAGCGGGTTGACTTCGGCGTCTTTTTTCTTCTCGGCAGCGCTGGGGGTATCGAGGCCTTCCTCTCTGTCCGTATCGCTCTCGCTCGAATCGTCTTCTTCGCTCTCTTCGCCCGTACTTGCCTTCTTACCCTTGGGGTCAGGGCGTACCTCGTAGAGATTTTCTTCGGCGAAAAAACCACGGAAGGACAGCAGCGATTCGTACACAGCACCCAGCTGGTTGATACCGAGGGTGCCATAGCTGATACGCCCACGACGGCTCTTGCCACCGCCCCGGGACAATGACATTAGCTCGATGACTTTCTGCAGCACCGAGTTACGCAGTTTGACGCTAGCCAGTAGCGGTGTGCGCGCAGGGTCAAACAGGTGGCCTTGTAGCGGCGCGATGGTGAAGCCGTTGTCGAGCAAGCCATCATGGCTGCCACCTAGGTCGAGCTGACTCGCCGTAGCATCCCGGCGCGGATAGCCTTGCCAGATCAGGCCAAACAATTGCTTGAGGCTATCGTTAAAATAGAAACCTTCCTGAGCTTCGCTGGTGGTCAGCGGGGTTTGTTCCAGCTCGCGCAGGTGCTCGATGCTATAGCCCTTAAGGTAAGCCTCGGCATCGATGGGCGCATAGCCCAGCTCGGGCCGCGCCTCGATATAGAACATAAACAGCAGACGGTACATGTAGCGCAGGCTTTCACGGCTGAGCTGGTCGGCCAAGTCGGTATCGTTACGCTCGAACACCTTCTCTTTGGCCACCGTGCGTTTGTACCAAATGGCCTCGTTGGCAATCAGCTCAATGCATTCACGCAGGGCGTATTTGAGATCAGTGGATACCTCAAAGGCATGCTTGTGCGAGCTGTCGTCCAGGCTGTCGAGCAGCGCCACCCCGCCTTCTACCGGCAGCACCGACTGGCTGCCCAGCAGCGCGGCCATAGCGCGGAACTGCTTGTCATCACGCGGGCCGAACAGTTCCGGCAGGTTGAAGCGGAGCAGTGCCTTGCGCCCCCATTTGCTGCGCTCGATCAGCAACCACTCTTCATGGTGCAGCAGCAACACCCAGCGTGGCGGGTGGTCGTCGGCAAACAGGCGCTTGCTGAGGGTTTCTTCCCAGTCGCTATGAGCATATTTACCTTTGCCTTGCTCACTGGCCGCTGGCGCAAGCAATTGCAGCGAGCTGCTGTCTTCGTCTTCTGCATTGGCAATAGCTGCCGCAATGACTAACAGCGGCTGGTGTTTGGCATCGCGATACACCGCGAATACCGGTAATTCGCCTTCGGCCAACGTCAGGTTCTGCGGTGCTAGTTCGTAACCCAGGGCGGCGAGCAGAGGCTGCACCAGGTCAATAAACAGGCTGGCGCGCTCGCTGGTTTTGCGCTCATTCAGAAAGCGCTCACGGGCGCGAAAGTAACCATTAGCCCCCGCGGCAGTGCGCAGCCGAGCGACGGGGCTTTGCGCGCCCTGCTCTTTCCATTGATCAAACAGCGGCTTGAGGTCTTTTTCGAGGATCTCGTCCAGGTAGTGCTGGCTGTAGAACTCGTTGGCATTGGTGAGGCCGGTGATGGCAAAACTCATGCTGTATTCCTTCCTTAAGCCATCAGTGCGGCGACAACGGTGAACTGAGCGCGGTCATCCAGTTGCAGGGTGTCGCGTATCCATTGTTGGTAGTTGCTGAACAGGTCGGCGGTGGCGCTTTCTTTCTGCATACGTTTGGCAGCGATGACCTGTTCGATACCTTTGGCGAAATCGATTTCCAGCTGTACGTTGTGTTTGAGCTGCAGGGTTTTCAGCTTGGCCAACTCGCGCTCCAGACGCTGGCGACAGCTGGCATCGAAGGCCTGCTTGATCGGTTTGATGTGTTTCTCAGCAGCCTGAATAACCGCGGGTAGTGCACTTTGCAGGGTACTGCTGTCCGGCGCCTGGCCATAGTTGGCCTGCGCTTTTGCAGTGCTGTTGAGCCCTGTACGGTGCAGTGCTTCCTCCAGGCTGATGACGCTCTGTACTTGCCCAGCAGCATCGAGCTGTACCCCTAGCCACTCAGCTAGCACGGCTTGACCACGGCGGTTAGGCACCTGGGCGAGCACCAGCACGATGGCTTCGCCTGCGGCCAGCCCCTGTGCAACCCGCAGCAGCGGCGCACGCTGGCGGCGGAACAGCGCCATAAGCTTGTAGTCGAGCCACTGGGCAATGGGGTTGAGCGCCCAGAGGTAATGCAGCTGCGGCCAGGCATTGGTGTCGCGGGCCTGTTTGATGGCCTCTTCAACCACAGCCTTGTTGGCGCTCAAGGCAAAGGTGTTATCGGTCGGCCACATTTCGCTGGCCAGATCACGCTGGAGCACCCGAGCAAGGTCGCGACTGGGCTGGAAGCTTAGCGTACGGCTGGCATCATCCGTTTTGATTGCAGCATGTTCGTCCGGAGACTCTTGCGCCAGCCAGCGCAAGGCATCGCGCAGGTAGATATAGCTGTCGTTAAACAGACTGGTGAGTTCAGCAGTGGACGACATGAGCGCAGCTGTGCTGGCGGGCGCAACGCTATCTTTGCTTGGTATGTTCGCGCCCCACAGAGCCTCGAAAGGATCGATACCATCCCCAGCCAGTAGCGCGGCGAACTCATCGGCAGTGCGGTTGCCTTCAATGGCCTTGGCCACTTCGATGGTTTCCAACTCTTCGTCATACAGCCCCATAAACGCTGACGGATCGCCGATATTCTTTGCCGCCTGCTCGTCCTTATCGATCAGGATTTCCATGTAGCGCAAGTCACCGCGAATTTTCTCGTGGCGCGGTTCGGTCAGCAGGTAGCCGATTTTCGGGGCATGCAGTTGACCATAACGATCCACACGACCGTTGCGTTGCTGGAATACCATCAGCGACCAGGAAATATCGAAGTGGATCAGTCGATGAGCTTGGTAGTGCAGGTTAAGACCTTCAGAGGCCACATCCGAGGCAATCAGCAGGCGCAGGGGCGAATGGGTTTTGCCAAAATCTTCAACTGTTTGCTGGATCTCCTGGTCAGGCAATTGTCCGTGCAGGATGGCTACGGCGTTATCTTTTAAACCCAGGGCCTTGGGCAGCTCTTGCTGGAGGAATTTCAGTGTTTCCACTCGCTCGGTGAAGATCACCAGGCGGTCACTTGGATCTTTGCCATCCCAACGCCAGTGCTGACCTTGTTTGAGCTGGCCGATGAGGTGCTGCAATTTGCTGAATTTGTCTATCGTAATGGCTTGCACTAATCCTTGTAGGTCACGCAGGCCATCAAGATCAGGGTGATGTGCGTCTTTTGCTTCCAGCTTGCGGATGCGCTCTTTCAGCGTTTGCAAACAGGCTGCCGGAGAGGAAAAGAGCGCCTTTTCCAGCACGGTGCGGAACAACATGGCACCGTCGCGGGCACCGCTGCCGTCGCTATTAAGTTTGAGTTCGGCTAGGGCATCGAAGGCGAGGTTTTCCGCCGGGCTTGCGGCGCAGGCCAAACGAAACACTTCTCGCTCTGGGAACTCCTGCTTCATCTGCTCGCGCACGTCTCTCTTGAAACGGCGAACAAAAAGGTGATCGACATCCTCGCGGGTGTAATCGGCCCCTGCTGGTAGCACCGTGGGGTCGAGCATGCGCACAAGGCTGGCGAAGCTGTCCTTTTTGCCGTTGTGTGGTGTGGCGGTGAGCAAGATCAGTGCATCGGAGCGTTGCGAGAGTAACTCGGCCAAGCGATTACTCTGGGTGCGATTGCCCTTGTAGGAAACGTTGTGGGCTTCGTCGATGATGATTAGATCCCACCAGGCGCTTTCCAGGTAGTGCCGGTACTCACTGTCGCGCTTCAAAGTATCGACCGAGATTATGGTGCGGTCGTAGTAGTTAAAGGGATTGTGATTGGCTGGGATATCGCGACGAATGCGCTGAATACCGGCTGAGTCCAGGCGGGTGAGCGGGATGGTAAAGCGGTTCCAGAACTCCTGCTGAAACTGGCGCATCATACTTTTGGTAGTAACTACCAAAATGCGGCGAGCTTTACCTCTACGCATCAACTCGGCGGTAAGGATGCCGGCCTCAAGGGTTTTACCAAGGCCTACTGTATCCGCAATGAGCAAGCGCGGGCGCAGCTGCTGCAAGACTTGATGAGCAGGCTGCAACTGAAACGGCAACGCATCCATGACCCCATGCTGACCAATCACTACCGACTCGCTTTGCAGCGCCGACTGACGCAGACGCGCCTCGATAAACAGCCGCGAAGCAATAAATGTGGGCGATTCATCGTACACCAGCTCAGTCTTTGCTGGGTCAATCAGGGTAACGCCTTCGAGTTCAGTGAGGAAAAGCGCGTGACGATTGCGCACGGTTTCCGACACGCCTATGCAGGAGAGCTGCCAGCCACCAAGATTGCATTGGTCGGAGCTCTGGATAATCCACTCTTCATCGCGGATCAGTGCGCGGGCACCGGGGGCTGGGGCTTGGGTCAGTTGCATGGTGCAGTCCTTGTCAGGGCGTTAGGTGCGCAGCAGTCGTGGCTGCTGGCACTTTACCAGCTTTTTACTAACGGTGACCCAACGGTGACCAAAAGGATCAAATCCCAGAAACAACAAAGCCCGGTCGTTTCCGAACCGGGCTAAGTCATTGAAAAATATGGTCGGGACGGAGTGATTCGAACACTCGACCCCTAGCACCCCATGCTAGTG
>RCUP01000236.1_pt1 | contig 49390 bp, 50 predicted proteins | sample 2166341 | NCBI WGS metagenome assembly RCUP01 (sample SAMN09932325, study PRJNA488358) | compost metagenome | isolation source: compost soil in succinonitrile-enriched | place: Germany: Experimental Botanical Garden | reverse complement strand
TCGCAGTAGAGTCAATGGATTGATTATGTGGCGTCAGCAGTCGAGGTGGTTTTTTGAATCATTTCGACGTCGTGGATCGGCTAGCGGAAACATGGATTGCTGCCGGCCAAGAGTCTGAAATACCGGACATGCTTAGCGAATACTTGCGGCGGGATTTGATCAATCAGATCGTCGGGAACACCGACAACCACGGCGGAAATCTCTCGATCCTTCGGGGCAAGGAGCGAGTGAGCTTTGCACCAATCTACGATCTTGCTCCCATGGTGCTGGATATCGAGGGCGTTGTGCGGATTACCCGGTGGTCAACAAAGATAGAGCGATTAGGTTCGGTTGATTGGGGAGCTGTGTGCGCTCGCTTCGCGCACATGGCAGATCCAGAATGGTTGTTTGATCGCTTAAAGGCGGATGCCCTGTTGTTGCTGGCGTTGCCGGATTTGCTACAGGATCTAGGACTGCGCCAGGAAGCCTGGCGCTCGCCGATGATTCCGCTCAGGTGTCTCGAAGATACGTTTCGCAGGTGGAAGTTGACGTGATTGATCTACTTCCTGCGAACGGTTTCTTTTTTGAGAGCAAAGACGAGCTGTACATCCTAGCCGGTAGAGGCTTCCAAAAGCATGCGAGCTTGCAGGCTCTGCAGGCGCTTGTGGTGTGTTCAAAAGCTGTAACTGGAACACAGGTGGGCGTATGGGCAATGAGTTGCTATCCGTTTTGCGGGAGTATTTTGCGGCGCTTTCTTCCAGTGCACATCTTCGCGAAAACGCTTGCTCGCTTACCACTGAGATCCGCGCTCAGCGTGAAGCCTCACGGCCATGCACTGACCCTATGGAGGAGAGTCCTGAGCTGTACCTAGTGTTGGATGCTCTTGCGGCAGATATCGATGACTGCCCGAGTCGATTGCAAGTCATAGATTCTTGCCTGCTGACGCGCATACGATCCCTGGTCGGTCACGTAGATATTGATCTCAATTCGCCACTCTCACCCGATGATGAATGAGGCTCGCATGAATTAACTGGGATCGCAGCTTCTCTCGACAGTGACAGGCTGCGATCGACCTGAAGCTGAAACGTCCCACGATTGTAGGTGTCAGGCAACATTCAGTTTGGCTTCCTAAGCACTAGAGTTTTTTTTCTAGTTACCAATCCGCGCGTCCGATTTATCTGCATGAGCGTCCAAAAATTCGAAATCACGCGACGCACCTGCTTCAATTCTATTCATGCCGACACATCCGCTAACAGGTGGGCATGCCGGAATACAATGAGAGTCTCCTAATCGCAGCACGTTACAGTATTAAGGAGGAGTAAACCATGCAAGATTTGGCTCTAGTATTTCAGGGGCTGTCCGCAGGGGCAGCTATTGTCAATGCATTCAAGTCGATGCTCGATATTCATAAAATAACCCGCGAGGATTTGCTGGCTCTGGAAGCGAAAGCAAATTCAGATGCTCTTCTGGATACTGATCGAGCATTGGCAGCAGCAAGTGAATTAAGCGGTCTCGATCCGGATGACGAAGAACTAATTGAGAAAAAGCTAAAAGAGGCAAAAAAACGTTGGCACGATAAAATAAGCAACACAGATGATCCGGCTCAATGGGCTCAAGCTACCGACGAAAGACGTGCTAGTCAGTGTGCTTTGATGCGAACTATAAGACAACTAAAAGGAGGGACGTTGCCTCCGCAATGGTACAAGCTTTGGACGGAGCTACAATGTGCTTAGTGGCGAGGTGATTCCAGAGGTGGAATGCCTTGAAAGAAAGGAGTCGTGCCGGTGCAACTTGGGCTGAAGTCGATGCCTTCGGCAATTCATAGGGAGGTTAGCGAGTTAGTTTTAGGTTTAAGCTCGCTAGCTTTCCTGGATTTCCCTTGTCAGCGAATTATGGAATCTATTCATGTTCGTCTTCGCGACCAACTTCGAAAGTCAAGGTGTAACTCATAATTTTAGTGACTTTTTCATGCGTCTAACGCTGGCAATCGCTCTAATTGCTAAGGTAAGTCTCCAAGGGCAATAGAGGGGATTGATTCTTGCTAAGCGCTTAAAAATTGCGTGGCAAACATGTCAAAAACGGAAGGGCCTATTTTTGAGAGACTGCTTCTGGCCGCTTTTTGCCGGAGGTTTCGAAGACTCCTAGTTAAGTCCGATGCAGTCGGTATTCATTGGAAATGCAAATGACTGGTGGGGGCAGATGCAAGCGGGTGGATGGACAAGTCAGTGCAACTATCCTGATTGTGCCCCTGTCCACGTTGCATCATCTCTACGACTTTAGCCGCTGTCGCGAACCAAGAGGAAGGTCATGAAAGCCGATGAGCCGCTAAACGCTCCATGTCTCGAACCCAGCCTCTCAGAAATCGACGCCAATCATGGGCATAGCTTCCTTCGGGAAAACGCTCAGCAATTGCATTGGCTGCTTCGAATCTCGTTCGCCAAACTTCCGGTATGTGCTGGTCTAAAACGATTACAAAATGGTGCCCGTCGCTGCTTTCGTACGGCGTTTCCGGCACAGAGTCTCTCAACTCCTCGATTGTCATAAGCGGAGCGTGCCCATGAGGTAGTTCGAGGTCTTGTCGATCAATTTCATCGAGGATGCTTAGGTGAGGTTCTGCGCGATGATCACCTGGTCGCAAGTCCTCCAGCCCCCACAAAGCCGCCCGCCTTGCGCGCTCTCGCTGCCACAGACTTTTCAAATCAATCGCCATCAAGTTTCCTTAATACATCCAAATTCTGCGCTAGCGTTATCGGCAGGGGTGATTTCAACTGCTGCCACATCCTTCCTGGACGACCTGGGGCGCTTCAACAGGGAGCGTAATTGTACCCTGTTGGATGTGTTGGTCTGAACGCACGCATTGCGCAATCTCGAAACAAAACGAGTGTGGAGTCCGCCGTGACTGCGTGCGGGTCGAGTCAACCAAAATATATTTTCAGAAGGCCCCTTGAAAATTTTTTCGAGCGACGGATCTTTATATTTGAGGACAACAAAAAAGCAGCGATCTCGGTGCTCCATCTTCCGACGTGCCTGCTGAAGAAACGGTGTGGTTTTTTTTGCTTTTGCAGTGCTTCTGCTTCTGGCCTTTTCTTGCGATTTATCCTGCTGACGCTGATGGGTGACTGCCCTATGGGCATAGCAAAATCGCCACTTCGCGGCGTAAGCCGCTGCTTTCCAGTTTGAATTCAAACAACGAGTGATTTTTTAAAAAATACCCGTGTCGGACAACTTCGTGCGAGTGAAGTCCGCAGATCAACTGGAGAGATCAGATGAAAGATGAGATTGAGTTTGAGGTTTGGCGATCAGTGCAGCAGGAATGTGGCGCTTCGGCATTTGTGCGAATCGTTGAAGAAGCAGTCGGTAGTTTCAAGAGAGATCCCGGGTACGATCCCATCGTGCGGCTGCACGCGTCAGGGATTGGCGTTGAGGGCATCAGGGTACTGCGTAATGTTCTGCAACGTCGTGATATCTATGCAGGCCCATCGGCAGGTTATGTCGAGCTCAGGTCTCGTCTGAGAATGCATTTGCGCGACCGGTTGCAATTGCACCTAATGGGGTCGGGGCACGCCAACGACGAAATGAAGGATGATCAGTTGGGTCGAGATCTGGGGCTGTAGAAGGCTCCACGTTATGGCGTTCCTCCGCATCCCATTGGTCTAAATTTTTCGGTCTAGATTGACCGCAAGCAGTCTTCGACGTTAACTGTATGTATATACAGTTAATTTAAAGGCAGCCTTCATGAGCGTCATCATCCTTGGCCCACTGGCAGAAGGGGGAGTCCAGCTTCCCTTTTACTCCTTCAAAGTCCCGGCGGGGTTTCCGTCGCCTGCAGCCGACCACCTTGAGCAACACATCTCCATCGACGAGCTCCTGGACATTCGAGCCCCGCATATCTATCTGGTGCGTATTGAAGGTCACAGCATGGAAGGCGCGGGCATCTTCGATGGGGATATGGCGGTGGTTAATCGTTCGATGACAGCTGAGCATGGGCACATCGTGATTGCGGCAGTGAACTGCGAGCCGGTCTGCAAGCGCCTGTGCAAGCGAGGCTCCGAGATCATTCTAATGTCCGAGAATGCAGGTTATCCGCCGCGCTACATCCTCGAAGGCGATGAACTGATCATCTGGGGTGTGGTGACATTTAGTGTGCGTGCTCATGATCCGAAAGCCTGAGCCGGTTTTCGCGTTGATCGACTGCAATTCGTTCTATGCGAGCTGTGAGCGAGTCTTCCGCCCTGACTTGGCCAAGACCCCTATCGTAGTTTTATCGAACAACGATGGCTGTGTAATCGCTCGGAGCGCGGACAGCAAACCGTTCGTAAAAATGGGGGAGCCGTATTTCCAGATCAAACACAAACTCAAGCAGCACGGCATCGTTGCGTTCTCTTCGAACTATGCGCTCTACGGTGATATGAGCGAGCGTGTGATGAGCGTCATCGAGTCGTTGGTACCAGCAGTCGAGGTCTACAGCATCGATGAAGCCTTCGCGGATTTAGCGGGCGTACAAGGTGATCTTGAAGCGTTAGGGCGTCGGATTCGGGCACAAGTGTATCGAAGCACCGGCATTCCAGTCGGCGTCGGTATTGCCGGTACCAAAACCCTGAGCAAACTCGCCAACCACGCAGCGAAAAAATGGCAGGCGCAAAGTGGCGGTGTCGTTGATCTACGTGACCAGGTTAAGCGTGACTGGGTGCTTAAGAAATGCTCGGTCTCAGACGTCTGGGGTATCGGTCGGAAGATGACTCTTCACTTGGAAGGCATGGGCATCAAGACTGCTTGGGATCTGTCCAAAACCGATCCTTGGATGTTGCGCAAAAAATTCAGCGTGGTAATCGAGAAGACGGCCCGCGAGTTGGCCGGCACACCGTGCCTTGAGCTCGATGAACCTGACCCACCGAAGCAGGAGATCTGCTGCAGCCGTATGTTTGGCAAGCGCCTGACCGATATTGCACCAATTAAAGAGGCGGTCGCCACCTACATGATGCGAGCCACTGAAAAGCTCCGTGCGCAGCAATCGTTATGCAAAAAAATTCGAGTAAGTATTCGCACCGGGATGTTCAATCCAGAAGAGGCAAAGTACGCCAATGGTGTGTTGGTTGAGTTGCCATACCCAACCGATGATGTTCGATTGATGACCAAGGCGGCGGTGGAGGCTGTTGATCGCGTGTTCCGGCCAGGGTTCAAGTACAGCAAGGCTGAAGTACTCCTGCTCAACCTCTGCCAAAAAGGTGAGTATACCGATGACCTGTTTTCAATTTCACAGCCGGTCGCTACCGAAAAAGTGATGAGCGTGCTCGATTCTATAAATGAGCGATGGGGTATGGGAACACTGCGCTTGGCGAGTGTGCCGACCAATCCTGTTTGGGGAATGCGCCGGGAGATGATGAGTCAAAGCTTTACAACGCGGGTGGATCAGTTATGGAAGGTGTACTGCAACTGAGCCAGTTGAAATAGCAGATGAACAAAGGGCTTTCCAAGGCCCTTTTTATCTGTCAAAACTAAGCGGAGGGACTTATCTCTTCCCAATACCGAGCATGCTGGGCGAGAGGATTTTAGTGAGGCATTACCTGTTTTTTGCCACTCGCAAAAACGTAAGTGTCCGGTTCCCACTCGAACTGCATCTTCTCGAAATTAACTGAGGCCAATTTTTTGTCTGCAGCCTGGAACTGGTTGTAGTCCATGGTGCCGCTGTAGATGTAATTTTGCCCAGGGTCAATTTGATTATCATCGGAGAGGCTGATGCGCTTTATGACATCACCGAAGATATCCTTGAGAACCACCGTGCCTTTCACTCCAGAGAGTGCTTCTGCGGTATTGTTTTTGAACGCGACGCTGATCGAAAAATAATCGCTGTATCGCTTGTTGGCATAGTCTTTCGGATTAAGCTTTAGCTCGATCAGGGATGCGGTTAGCGTTGTATTCATTTCTTTTAGGCTTTGAAGCTGTTGCTGCTTAACCTGTTCTGCCAAGGCTTTTTGTTTCACTTCCTCTGCTGCTTTCTCGTCGAGCCAAGCTTTCTGAGTTTTCAAGGCGTCTCCAATGGTTGTATCGGTAACGGCCTGCGAGCCACCGAACGCGCTTGCCAAGGCACGGCGTGCTGCGTACCCCAAGAAAAGCTTTTTATCGTCATCAGTGAGTTTTTTGACTGACTCTGCAAGGTGAGCATCATCCGACCATTTGCTGATGTCGGCTGGTAACTGGGCATCTTTGGGGTCGGAGCAGGCGCTGAGAAGAGCGCAGATGAGGATGGTAGCAGTAAGTTTTGCGTACATTTTTTTTCCTGATTAGTACGTTTCTTAATAGTGGAGTTTTCCAGAGCAGGCTAGGTGCCAGCATCATTCAAGAATTGTTATTCAAGGCACAATATTTCACAAGCGAAGTGTCTGATCACATTTTTTGGTGTACCGTTAGGGAACTAATTACATAGAGGCTACCCATGTCCAAACTCGCCGAATTCCGTCAGCTCGAAAAACACCTAGCAGAACAGCTCCAAGCCCTGGAAGCGCTGAAAGGCGATGCCGGGCTCAAGCAAGAAATTGAATTCGAAACCAAATTGCGCGCATTGCTTGCAAAGTATGGTTACAGCCTCAAGGACGTGATCAACCTCCTTGACCCACAGTCCGGTCGTCGCGCTCCAACTGTTGAGTCCAAAGCAGGTAGCCGCAAGCCACGACAAGTGAAGGTTTACAAAAACCCGAAAACTGGTGAAGTTGTCGAAACCAAAGGCGGCAACCACAAGACGTTGAAAGAGTGGAAAGCTGAGCACGGCTCCGCGACTGTTGAATCTTGGCTAACCAAATAATACTGGTTTGACCCCAAAGGGCCCTTCGAGGGCCCTTTATTATTCGCGACGTTTTTCTAGGGAAGCTGCCCAAAACCCTTGAATGCAAGCCACGCCAAGTGAAGATCTACAAAAAACCGAACAAAGGCGACGTCGTCGAAACCAAAGGCGGCAACCACAAGACGCTGAAGGAGTGGAAAGCTGTGCACGGCTCCGCGACGGTTGAGTCTTGTTTGACCAAGTGATTTTGGGTTGAGTACAAAAGGGCCAATCATTAGCTCTTTTTATTGGCTTTAACTCCTTGCTAAGTGCAAAAAGGAGTCGCCTCGGGCTCCTGTTGAACGAACCTCCCAGGCTCGTATCAACCGATATGGGCAAGCATCCGACGTATAAAAAATTTTAACGAAAAGGAGTCCGTTCGCCCTGTCGAATGACCGCTATAAAAAAGGGAGAGGGGTATCGTGAATGTGGCGCGCATTTAGACCTTGGCCCTCCATTGTTATATAACTCGTTAGGTCATGTACGACACAGCCAAGGTTCGAGGTGAGGTCATTCAGGACGAAAGCCCTCGTACGTGAGCCTGGGGAACTCACCCCGCTCGACCGCTATAGCGAACATCTGGTCTGTGATTGCCAAGAAGGTGTTCTCACTGACATGCAGATCTTCGCTCACACAATGAGAAACCGCCTCACTCAGTTGGGAGTAATCGAAGAACAACATCGGCGTTTGGTGTTTTTCGATGAACTCAAACGCCTTTGCACTGTAGTCCGGATATAGGCCATGGGATAACTCTTTGACGACGACAATCCCGATGATGAGTTGCCCTGTCAGGTCTAACTCGAAAGTGCCTTCGCGGGCCCTAAGGCTCAGCACGGGGTCTCGTTTGATCTGCGCAACTGCACCACCGAGCTGACCTGCTCCGCGGTCAACTTGTTTGATGGATTCGGAGCGCTTGCGCTCGAGCGATGTATGAAGATTTATTTGTGTATTCGGGCAGCCGTTCGCCTGGATCAGCAGCACCGCTTCGTCACCGACCACCATGACGTCGACAAGCTCCTCGCCGTCGGAGGTTTTTATCGGGTTGAGGTAAACGCGGCTACTCGGATAGATACGTTGGAAAAGGAGGGCGATGCCCAGTTCCTGAGAGTGCTCTGGATCTTCGCGATGCAGTGCGAAGCGCGAGAACGAAGCAGCACCATGGAAACGATGACTGCTCTGGCGTGCGTCCAGGATCGAGAAGTTTTCTGGCTGCAATGATTCGCACAGGTGAACCTTGATAGCCTGCGCGTCGTCAACGTTGTCACGTCTTGTGAACCAAGCCTCGGCGCTGGCTAGCATTTCGGGAGCATTTTCTGCACTCACCATTACTGCAGACGCGACTCGATATCGTAGCGTATGAAAATCCCCGCTGGCTCGATAACTCAGCAGCTCACGATTGTGGTCGTCCAGAAAGAAGACATCGAAGCTGTCTGTGCGCACAACTTGGAGAAAATCGTGCGTCATACGGGCCTCTGCTAGCAGAGGCGTTGTGAGTACGAGCGGACTTTCCTCGTCATCGAAGAAGGCAGTGATGAGCGCCAATGTCTCAATCGATCCTACGGCGACCGGCGCAAGATAGAACTCAAAACCTTTGTTGATCTCGGCCGTGAGGATGAACTCCTTTGGCGCCTTGATCACGAGGAAATAGTTATTATTGGACTTCGCAGGCCAAAGCCCTGTGCTGAACCGCTTAAGGGTCGGAGCTATTTCGGGATACATCGTCAACATGTACATAGGTACGGCCTTATTATTATTGGAGGAGGCCCATCAGGGGGTTCAAAAGTGTTACGTGATTAGGGGCTGTACTTGAAGGGCTTGAACAGCTTCTCAGACACGAAGAAAATTCGACCTCTGGCTCGCGAGCACGCCACGTAGAGTTTGTTCCTGGTCTGGGGGTTGGCCTCGTGTGATGTGCTATCGATGTATTGACCCCAGATGTCGGGCCCCAGCACGATGCATACGTTGATGAATTGATCCATGCACTTGCTAGCCCCCCAATTTTGGGAGTAGCACCTGTATTTGTAACGCTCCTTCAGGAACAGTTTCACGACGTTTGAATCGGCGTGCAGTTCGTTGGCCTTAGCCTGATCTACCACGTCGACAATTTCGGAGGTGCGCTGCTCATGCGCGCCGATATCGATGCGTAAGTACGCGGTGATGAAGTCGCAGACCATTGCCCCGCCCCGCCAACTTCGATTCAGCGGTTGCTTGTCGACTGTCATGCCGGCGGCACGAAAGAATTTCTCATACTTGACCAAGTCGTCGTGCAGTGTCCGATTCACCTGTCCATCACGGCTGCTATCAAAAGTGTGTTGGTAGAAATCTCCGACGTAGAGTAGGTCAAGGTCGGCATGGCAGATGGACGTCAATAAATTGAAATCATTGCCTGCGAAATCCTGGACTTCATCCACGTACGCGCTGTCAAAAAAGCGCTTGATGCGGGCGATGACGTGAGGCATCGCTTGTGCTTCGTCTATCAGCTTTGCGAGCCTGTTGTGGAACAGTAGACCGTTTGAGTCTCGGTAGTGGGCAATATCCGAGCACTTGAGCCGTCCGGTGAAATCGGGAGGACGATAGAAATTGAGCCCTTTAGTTTTCAACTGCATTTGCATCACTGGGCGATAGCAAAGTCCAAGTAAAAATGTAAAGTAAGTCATTAAGGTGATGTTGGGCGGGACATGGCTGAACTTCTTGATGATTCTGCTGCGCAGGTGCAGGTAATTGTTATCGGTGTAGGTGATGATGAGCGAGCGTTTATCCAGGCTGAGTCTGCCGATGATAAGTGATGTTTTTCCCGAGCCCGCAACGGCAAAAATCACTCTCATATCCATGCGAACGCCTCTTGGATGTACCGCGGAGCGACCAGGTTTTCGGGTTTTTTCATGAGCAATTCGAAGGCGACATCTGACTTGTTCTTAAGCATGTACTTCAGGACGGAAATCTTTTTGCGCCCAGCAGCGAATAGCTCATCACAGATGGCCTTATTGTCTTCAAAAAAGCCTATTTCGAACGTAGACCGAGAGCCGTCGGTACTGCCGAACACTCGGGTACCGGACTCGTTGCAACTGTGATCAAGGTTATTGTTGGCTCTGTCGGACGACGGAAAAGGTCGGATTCCGCCGATGGCTGAGAGTCCTTCTGCATTGACCATGCAGTGTCCTCGCGCCATGGGGCCGAGGACACTGGCCGATAACCAGTGATCATTCGGATGGATTAATTTATTTTCTAGGGCCACTGGCGATAGTGGGAGATCCACCGGCTCAGGACTCCAGAGTAGAGCGCTGGCCTGAGGCATTACTGACAATGCGGCGAGGCGTTCGTTGCTGAAAATTGATGCTGTGTGGGCGAGGACTCTTAGCAAATGCTCGGCATTGTGCTTTTCCATGTCACTACCTCGACTTCATCCGTGGCTAAGGCTATAGGGTGGCTATGATTAGGCGGTTACCGGACGAGGTTGAGTGCAGTTTTGAAATTATTGAAAGCATATAGTATGTACATAGGTGGGAGAAATAAGTACCTATCTTAACGATATGCCTCTTTTGCGAACACAAAATACAAATTGTTTTGCTATGAATTTTTTTCTTAAATTTTAGCTAAATATGAATTTTTCGCTTACTCGTAATGGGGTAGTGAAAAATCGAGTCTTGAACTGCTAGCGTTGAGCTTAAAGTGTGTGGTTAAAGATAGGGTGGGTTCGTATTTTTTGCGATCGTGTATTAGTTGCATCGTGCGTCGCCCTTGCCTTGGTATTGACCGATGCCCATCTGAAAGTCATTAGCAGTGCGGCGGTTGAGGGGAGCCTGAGCTGCCCAGCCTAGCAATAGAATCTTCTAGAAAAAAACGAGCTTGCTGTGAGCGGCCCGGTTTGGCTTGCGACGTAAAAATGAACGCATCGCGGCTAGCGCATTGCCCACATTACTGCTGCAAGCCCGCTCGGTATTGATGTAGTTCCTAATATCTCACTTCTGTAGATACTGGAGTATTTAGTCGCTTATCCGACCCAGACGGTTCGGCAATCCCATTAGTCGAGGCCGATTAATTGAATTTTATAGAGACCGCTAAAGTTCTCAATACGACATTAGATGCTCTGGCACGAGACAGGCGATCAAGATTTTATTAGCTGATAAATATATGACGACCAGCGTTTAGCGAATTTCGGGTTTAAACTTGCGCAGTGACAAATGTTACAATAGGGATGGTTGGTAGTGATCGCTGTCATGCGCCTCTGGATGCGATAAATCAATTACCCAGCGCTTGAACCAGAGGATATGTGCAGAACCCAGCCTACGTGGTAGTGCAACATATCCTATGGGTGTGTCATGAGCCAGGCTGCGTACATCATGCATGAGTCCTGATACGAACTGGGCTCATTCAGAAGATATTGATCGGATAATCAACGATTACTCGGTATTCGTCCGCATTGTGATCGACTGCTTTGTACCCATCACCACCACGGTTGGTGGCCCAGCGCAGGCGTACCGAAAGATCTTTCGCAGCGCCACCTTGTACCGTGTATTTGATGTCTGCGTCGCGTTCCCAATGCTTAGCATCTCGGCCGTCAGCAGTATAGTAGCTGTAGCCAGAGTCGGCTGCGGTGGTCGCCTTGGTCAGATCCATTGTCCCGCGGATATAGGAAATGGACGACGTTAGACCTGAGATGCCACAGCCAGCAAAATCGTAAATATACTGCAGCTTCCAGGATTTTTCCCCGGGAGCATTGAAGTCTGACCATTGTTGCGAGTTATCTAGATAAACACTGTCGCCATCCAGAATATAGTCGAATGGAGTATCGCCATTGACTTTTTGCATCGAAGCTATGAGCGTTTGATTTCCCACCGTCATGCCTAAATGCACGCTGAAGGTATTGTTGTTGATACTGCCGTAGAGGGCTTGGCCGCTGTCCTGCGTATGGTAGTAGTGAAAGCCGGGATTCAGACTAATCTGTTCACTCAGCTGCCAAATGTAATCCAGGTCGTAATAGTACTGGCTCCAGATGTCCTTAAATTCGGATGCGTAAAGGCTCGTCGTCATACCCGGAACACCGTTGTATGAGGCGCCCATCCAGCTCATGTGTTTGCTTTTCTTGTCGTTGGGCAACGTACCGTAATAGGTACCAAGACGGCTGTTACCACTCTGGTTGAACAATTTATTGAAACTCACTTGACCAGCATCTAGGGTGAGGTGGTCGACGCTGGTATTGGTCACACTGACGCCGCGAAATGTCATCGGTAGCATCCGTGTTGCCCCGCCGGCTATTACGGGGTTATTGAGCAGCATGTCGCCGACTTTCAGCACAGTATCGAACGCTCTCACCTTGATTGCACCGCCGGCTGACGAAAAAGAGTCAGGTGCTTTTCCGTAAAGATTGTTCTTTTCAGGATTGGGGGCCGTGGTGGGCAAGATGGATGAGCCACCGCTCCCACCACCACCGTCAAGCTTCAAGCCTAAGGTTGCGATGGCGTCCACCCCAAAGCCCACCATGCCCTGGGTGAATCCGGACTGGAAAACTCCGATAAATCCCTGCGCCCACTCTTTACTGTCCTGCTGACCGTTGTGTCGATCGTGATTGAAATAGTAATTTTTCAAGTCGATCGTAAGTGAGGCGTCTTCAATAAATCCGATTCCTGCAGTCCGATCATCACCGGCATAGGCTGTTGCAGACACAGTCGCGGTCATGGCGATAAAAAGCTTACGAAGTAGATTGTCAGATTTCACGATGAGTATTCTCGCTGATTCAAATAGCGATGCTTCGGTCACGTCGCTGTATTGTTTTTGTTTATGTCTCAAAGCCGCTCGTGACCGCGGCTAAACGTTGAAGGCAAAAATATCTTTACATGACTGTTTGCTCGGGCACGTAGTCGCGCAATAACTCAGCTATGTTTGCTGTTATCTGTTTTGATAGTTTCAGTCGGAGCTACATTTTGTTGTCGATTAACTGCGTCATTAGCAAGTGCTTTTGCGTGCTCATGGTATTCGGCGTCAATTTTTGCATTGCGTGCGACGAACGCATTCGACTCTTCCGCGCGAACAGCAACCGAAGTCAGCACTGTTAATGCAATTGTGGCACTCACGATACTAAGTAATTTGAACATGTTGAGTAAACCTTCTTGCGAAAGCAAGTACGATTAGGGTGCTTAACTTTAAAAAATATGGCGTCGAGGATCAAATGTTAATGAAGTGAATAATAATTGCGGGATTAGATATTGACTTGCCTGCCAAATCGGAATAAGCGCGCGAGCGCAGAGCTAACTGATCTAGCCCCAGGGCTGTGCGTGGGGTTGCTCAACCACGCCCCGTACTTTTCTCTGTCAGAATGAAGAATCATGGTTTAACAATGATGCATAGGTAGCGAGAATGTGAGGGGTGTTCACTCGATCAAAAAACTAAGGTGTACTGAAAAATGGCACGTTAGCTATATTTTTTGTCTGTTTTGCGGTTTTGGTTGCTGTTCCTTTCCGTAGCTAATATCTGCGTAGACCTGCATCAATGGAAGAGGAGTCAGACTTCGGCCTATCTGTACATCCTGCCTGGTGACGTTGACCCATCCATCGAATTAACTTTCATGTTAATCGGTTCAGATGTCAGGTTTTAAATTAATTAGTTGTTTGCGCTTTCGCGTGAAATAACTGATATCTAACTTTTTGCCACGATTAGATTGAACCTATGGTGTCGTATGAGTCATTTAGCGCATAACAACGCAAACGCACCGAGAGTGATAGTGTTCCTGGGTTACCCTGATATGGGGTTGCTGCATGTGGTCACGCCGCTTACAGCTTTTTGGCTTGCAGGCCGGCTGATGATCGATGCAGGATTTGAAGGGTATGACCTGATGACTGCAACTCCCTCAGGCGGACTGGTTCGAACAGCGGAGGGTATTGCGATAAACACCACTGCATTCAGTGAACTCAAGTCCAACATTGATACACTGATTATTCCGGGGCGCTACCACGGTGGCAAATTGTTCTCAGGGTGCGATGCGCTCGTGGCGCAAATTCCTTCAGTTTCAAAACGGGCGCGGCGTATTGCTGCAACTAGCGGTGCCGCCGACCTATTGGTTCGGGCGGGAGTTGTCCCCACTGAACCGTACAATTTCTGCAATTCTTCAATTCCTTCATGCCTTGACGACAACGGTATGAGAGCAGGCATATCTCTCCTTGAGGAAAATATCTGGGTTTCCGACGGCACATGTCCAGATATGGACATGGCACTCGCGTTGATTGCGCAAGATTGTGGGCGGGCTATAGCGCTAAAGGTGTCACAGCAAATACAGGTATTTGTGAATCGTTCTGACGAGCAATCAGACATCGGCGACTTCCGATACCTACACCCTCACAAATGGGGGCGCTTCGAGCGAATGCGTGCATGGCTGGACGATAATTTGCATCGCGATGATTTGAATATAGAGGCTATGGCTGCTCGTATGGCCATGAGTCCACGTAATCTGTTCAGAGAATTCAAGGCGCAATTTGGAAGGACGCCAACGGCTATCGTGACGATGTTGAGAGTAAATAAAGCGCGCCAGTTATTGGGAGACCGTAAAATAGCAATGATTAATGTCGCGCAAAAATGCGGCTTTGGCAGTGTTCGAAAAATGCGTACGATTTTTCAGAGTAAGTTGAAAATGTCGCCGAAAGAATATCGTAGGTTATTCTCGGAATAAAATATTAAGCTGGTTTGACGGCCAGTTTAACTACTGGAGCGGGCAGATTTAATTTATGGGCTGGGCGGGAGCGTGGCAGCACTTGCCTAACACACCTGGCCGATAGAAATACGTCCAAAAAGTACGGCGAATTTACGGTATTTTCTGTCACTTTCGCGATTGTATATGCAGATTGTTTGTAAAGTTAATATGGTTTGGATTGTGTATATAAAATACGTAAATATATATATTTTTATATGCGGGGACGATAAGCGATGACACATACATTAAAATTTGGCCACAACAATAGTGATACTAAAGTTACACGGCAGCTTATTGCAACCAGTCATACTTCTGATGTGGCTTATACAGGTCATACTTCTCCAACAAAGGGCGCTCTTAAATCGAGCGTTTTATCAGGTTCACGTCGACCTCAAAAAATCAGTATTCTTGGTGCGACGGGGTCGGTCGGGAGAAGTACGCTTGATGTTGTCAGCCGGAATCCAGAACTCTTCAATATTTTCGCTTTGAGTGGCTTCACTAACTTGATTGAGCTGGAACGACAGTGCCTTATCTATAGGCCTGCATATGCGGTGGTACCGATGGTGAGTGCGCGTGAGCTCCAGGATAAGCTCATTAATGCCGGGTTAGATACTCAGGTCTTGAGTGGTGAGACTGGTCTGCAATGCATTGCGAGCCATCCTGACGTTGACACCGTGGTTGCTGCCATTGTCGGTGCTGCCGGGCTATCTGCGACATTGGCGGCGATCAAAACAGGAAAAAAAATCTTGTTGGCCAACAAGGAGGCGCTCGTAATGTCGGGGGCACTGTTCATGCAGTCGGTGAAGGAGCACGGCGCGATTCTGTTGCCCATAGATAGCGAACATAATGCCATCTCTCAGTGCCTTCCACCCCGGCTTATGGGCATGTCGGGGAATGTAGCAGACGTAGGCGTGCGTCGAGTTATGCTTACCGCTTCTGGTGGGCCATTCAGGAAAACCTCATTAGCCGACCTGTATGCGGTCACGCCTGAACAGGCATGCGCGCACCCTGTATGGTCAATGGGGCGTAAAATTTCGGTTGATTCAGCCTCCCTTATGAATAAGGGGCTGGAGTTGATTGAGGCATGTTGGTTGTTCAATACAACTCCTGAAAAAATTGAGGTGATCATTCACCCTCAAAGCATTGTGCACTCCCTTGTCGATTACATTGACGGCTCTGTGCTTGCTCATATGGGTAACCCAGACATGCGTGTTCCAATTAGCCACGCGTTGGCGTGGCCGCAACGGATTGATTCGGGCGTGCCAGCACTGAACCTGTTCGACGTTGGCCGATTGGATTTTGAGGCACCTGACGAAACTCGTTTCCCCTGCCTTACATTGGCAAAACTCGCAGCCAAGTCGGGAGGGACTGCCCCAGCACTTCTGAATGCAGCCAATGAAGTGGCTGTCCAGGCTTTTTTATCTAAAAAAATTGGCTTTATGCAAATATCCGAACTGATCGATTCGGTATTGAATGCAAAGGTTAGTATACCTGCTGCTAGCTTGGATGTGATCTTGGAAGCGGATGCAGCGGCACGACGTCTCGCCCAGGAGTGGTTAAATGATTGGGGGTGTTAAGCGTCACATAGAAAAAGGGAGATGGTATGGCATCTCCCCCTTTGCCCTTTAGAAAAATTCAATTATCAGCGCAGCCGTCCCCCATCACGGAGTACCGCAACAGGTGTTTTTTTCCTTGGCTGTCTTCGTACAGCATTTTTACCGGAACAATCCCGCATACTTGGCTCACGTCGTCTGTATGAATTACTTTGGCAATATCCAGGTGAGTGGAGTATTTGTAATCTTCTTCGGGTATTGGATTGTTGACCCCAACCGAATCTGTAGTTTCGGAGTCAGATTTAGCATGGGAAAATGCAGAATACGCGATCATTAAAAAAGCGAGTGCTTTTTTCATCTTTGTGACCTTCTAGTTAATATCTCGGGTAAAATATTTCAACGCTGATGCCTAGAAAATCGTTTGTGCTGGTGTTACTTGATTCTCTGGAGTGGCTGGCGAAGGTTCGCACGACTTGAGGCGTGCTGAAATCTCTTAATCGAGCATTAACTTTTTCTTAATATGCAACTATAGAGGGTCGAAAATAGGGTGCCCGTTGTTCCCCAGCTGAAGGCTCAAGCAGTGCACCCAACTAAATATGCAGCGGATGTCGGGCAGGTCATCAATTGATGCTGACGAGATCCCGTATCTGTAGTGCATCCTTGTGCCCGGCGATAACCTCAGGCAGTGAACTACGAAGATACTCCACCCATGTCTTGATCTTTGCATCCAGATACTGACGCGAAGGATATACCGCGTAAAGGCCTAGCTCCTCCAATCGATATTTCGGTAACACCCGAACCAGAGTTCCGTTACGTAGCCCCTTGATGGCTGCGTGAATAGGCAGGATACCCACGCCCATTCCATTGCAGATGGCGGTTTTCATGGCGTCGACTGAATCCACTACAAAGGGAGATTGCGGAATGCTCACATGTTCAGCGCCCTTCGGGCCATGCAACTCCCATTCGTCCAACGGGATGACCGCGCTCACCAAACGCAGGCATGCATGATTAAGCAAGTCGCTGGGTTGTTGGGGAAGACCAAAGTTTTTCACATAGGAGGGGGAGGCGCACACGATGCTATAGGTGGCCCCCAGCTTTTGTGATACGAAATTGGAGTCGGGTAGGCCAATCGCAAGAATAATGGATACATCGAATCCTTCGTTCACCAAATTAGGCAGCAGATTGGTCATGCTTAAGTTGAAGGTCACATCAGGGTAGTTCTGCCTGTAACGGGAGATGGCATCTACAACATAATGCTGACCAATGCCGGTCATAGAGTGAACTTTTAACTGCCCATTCGGACGCATATGTGCGTCGCCTACTTCCTGCTCGGCCTCCTCAACGGAGTGCAGAATCTGTTCGCATCGCAAGAGGTAGCGTTTGCCCGATTCTGTTAAGGAAGTGTGCCGGGTAGACCGGTTGAACAAGCGTGCTCGCAAGTGAGTTTCTAAATGAGATACAGCTCGTGAGATGGTCGTGGTGGTGGTGTCCATTTGAACCGCTGCGCGGGTAAAACTCCCTTGTTGAGCAACGCATCGGAAAATGCGCATGTTCTGCAAGATGTCCATCGGTAGTCTCCAGGAAACGTCCCGGAAATGTAACACAAGGTTACATGAGTGCGTAAATGATATCCGTTATCACGTAATGCGTAACAATTATTCACGTTTCACACGACTTAACACCGTTTTTATAACTCTCTACAGTCCGGCTGTCTCCGGTTCGGGGTCTGTTGGAGTTGTCACGTGTCAAACGTTAAGCCATTGAAAATCAAAGAAATAACCGTTTTGTGCTTGGCGCTTGCCTCCCATGGCTGCATCAGTTCGGGTGGTATCGCACCGCAGTCAAAAATGCTCAATCCAAACCAGCTGGCGCCCGGTGCTGCTATTTCTCATGCCGCCCAAGAGGCGGGATGGCCCATCGGGCAATGGTGGAAGGCTTTCGGCGACAAGCAACTCAACCGGCTGTTAGATATTGCGACTCGCGACAGCCCTGATCTGGCCTCGGCTTCTGCTCGCGTCCGACAAGCTCGGGCGATCGCCGGAATCGCGAACTCCACGCAGTCACTTCAGGTTAACGGAGATGCGGAGCTCAGGCGCCGTAACTGGCCAGATGATCAATTCTATGGGCCGGGGGGATTATCCGGTTCCCAGACGTGGGACAACAGCGCCAATGTTGGCCTTAGGTACCCATTCGATGTGTGGCAAAAGGAAAAGAACTCCGGTGATCGCTCTGTTGATCTGGCTCACATGACAGCCGCACAGGAAAAAATGGCCGAACTTGAGATCCAGGATTCGATCATTCAAACGTACATCAAGCTTGCCTTGCACTATTCGCAGCGGGACGTTGTGCAATCGGTCATGACGCAGCAAACGCAAATTCTTGATCTTGCCGAACGACGCCTGAAGGGAGGGATCGGGACGGAGTTCGAGGTCGCTCAGGCACAGACGCCTGTTTCCGAAACGCTCCGTCAAATAGATGCTCTGAATGAAGCGATCGCCATCGACGTCAATCAGCTGGAAGCGCTTGCGGGGCAGGGGCCGGGGCAAAAAGACGCATTGGCGAGGCCGGATCTCTCTTTGCAGAACATGCCAGCACTACCGTCATCGTTGCCGGCGCAACTGTTAGGGCGTCGACCTGATGTTGTTGCTTGTCGCTGGAACGTCGCGGCGCAGGCCAGGGGTCTTGATGTGGCTCATGCCAATTTTTACCCCAATATAAATTTGTTAGGCAACCTCGGTTTTATTGCGAGCGGTGGAGACTTGTTGGCGTTCTTGTCTGCGGACAAACGTAACTACACCGTTGGCCCTGCCTTATCATTGCCCATTTTTGATGGTGGGCGTCTGCGCAATGAACTAGGCGAGGCCGCGGCCGAATACGACCTTGCAGTTGCCGGATATAACAAGACGATTATCATTGCGTTTCGTGAAGTAAGCGACCAGCTTATCCGCCGCAGCTCTTTAGACAAGCAGAGTTCATTTATCCGAGACTCAATCAATTCAGCGCAGCGTACATACCAATTGGCGCTTGTAGGCTATGAGCAAGGATTATCCGATTATCTAGAAGTCCTTAATGCACAAACACTTTTATTCGAACGTCAAAAAATACAACAAGATAACCAAGCCGAACGCCTCTCAAGTTATGCGCGACTGGTCGTAGCGCTAGGCGGAGGCGTGAGCGATTTAGACGCGCCGCTTCCAAGCAAGACTGATGCGCCTGCACCTCGGCCATCCTTTCTAGAGATGGTAGATAAGTTAGTGAAGCGATCATGAAGGATACTCGCGTCCCAAGACGCTTATTGAATTCGTCAGAGTGGCGACGGGGTTTCACCGATTGGCTCCAGGCCGACGCACTTACCTGGGTTTATTTGTTCAAAGCCTTGATTGCTTCTTTTTTGACATTGTGGCTTTCCTATCGGTTGGAATTACCCTCACCCGCGACTGCTATCACCACAGTGTTTATCGTTATGCAACCGCAAAGCGGTCATGTGATGGCGAAGAGTGTTTACCGCTTCATTGGCACAATCGCGGGATCATCATTTGTTGTAGTGCTCATGGCGTTGTTCCCACAGAACATCACGCTGTTCATCGGTGGCTTGGCGTTTTGGGTCTGTTTTTGCTCTACGGGAGCAGCAATGTTACGCAGCTTTAAGGCTTATGGATTCGTGCTGGCCGGCTATACCGCCGTGATGGTGGGGCTTCCAGTTGTCGATCATCCCGAGCAAATATTTCTGGCCGCAGTTTGGCGCGTATTGGAAATATCATTAGGGATCCTATGTGCCTCAGTCGTCAGCGCTACCGTACTGCCGGTGAGTACGACTTCAGCGTTGCGTAATTCCATCCGCCAGCGATTTGGCCGCTTTGCAAAATTCGTGGTCGCGGGCCTTCAACCTGGTACTGATCATCAGAGTTTCGACTCAGCAAGCATTGGCTTTATTTCTGAGTCAGTCGGTTTGGAGGCGCTTCGTAGTATCACCACGCTCGAAGACCCCGAGATGCGCCGCCGTAATGGGCGACTGAACCGCTTAAACGTGGAGTTCATGGCGTTGACTACGCGCTTCAATGCCCTGCATCAATTGCTTGAGCGCAGAAGCCACGACGAGGCGCATGTGTTGTCGTTAATCGAGCCCGACTTGGAAACGCTCGCCCGTTTACTGGAGCCGTTGGCAGGGCACTCTTTGTCTGAAAAGGATGCTGCTGAGCTAGCGGCGAAACTTGAGACTTTCCGAGCGAGTTTACCTGTTCGAATTCGTCATCGGCGCTCAGTGCTACTGGCGCGTCGACCCTGCGATGAGGATCTGCTGGATTTCAACACGGCGTATGAGTTGCTCTATCGGTTCGTCGGGGAGCTGCACAGCTACGCGTTAACTCATGCTTCGCTGGACATCCATAACCACGAGCGTGAGCTCTGGAGTGAGCCCTTTGTAGCCAAAACCAATAGTCTGGCTGCGCTCGCCGCGGGGCTACGCTCCGCGTTCGTGCTGATCGTGCTCAGCACTTTCTGGATCATCACGACCTGGCCTAGCGGCGCCGCGATGACGCTTGTATCTGCACTCACCGTTGGCTTGTCGGCTTTCTCGCCCAATCCCAAGCGAATGTCTTTTCAGATAGCCGTCGGCACCATCGGTGCAGCGGTGATCGGCCTATTCGAAGTGTTCTATGTCTATCCGTTGATAGATGGCTTCACCTTACTTTGTTTTGTCATGTCGCCAGTCATCATGTTGGGCACCTACCTTCTAGCGCGACCTCAATGGGCAGGGTATGGGCTAGGCATGCTGGTTTTCTTCGGCACCAGTTCCATCCCGGCGAACCTCACTGTCTACAACCCGTATGGTCTTATCAACGACTACATTGCGATGGTGTTCGGAATGCTGGTATGCGCCGCTGCGGGGGCGGTTATTTTGCCGCCTAACAGCCCCTGGTTGTGGCGCCGGATGGAAAAGGATTTGCGTAGCCAAGTGGTGCACGCATTCAGGGAGCCGCTGCAAGGGATCGGCTCAAGTTTCGATAGTCGGACTCGAGACCTCTTACACCAGGCCCACGGTTTCGCCGCCAGCAACAGTCAGGTGCAGCGCAGCATGCTGCGATGGACGTTCGTCGTGTTGGACGTCGGTCACGCCATCATCGAATTACGCCGTGAACAGGAGTTGCTGCCAGATATTCATTGCTACGACGCCGACCAGCCTTGGCGTATTGCCGTGCGCGTTATGGGACGCTCTCTTATCAGGCTTTTTGTGAAGCCCAGCTCAGGCAATTTAAAGCGAAGTATGGCGGCAGTGGAGCACGCAATCACCTGCGTTCGGCAAACTGAAGAGCCATTTCCTGCGCACTTTGAAACATCGGCCATGCGCCGCATAGAGAGCTACCTGCATTTCATTCGCACATCGCTGCTCGCGCCCAAATCACCTTTCGCCAGCTACGCCTCGTCTGGCTATTTATCAGGAGATTCTCATGTTTCGTGAAATCGCATTTGGTGGGGTTTATGTGCCGGTAATGACCTATGTTTTTTTCGTCGCTGGCGCTGTCGCCTGGTCACTAGGCCTCTTAGTGTCACAACGAGATGCCTATAAGCTTTTCTGGCATCCGGCCCTAGTACGAGTCAGCGCCTTCACTTGTATTTTTGGCGCGATGTCGCTTGTTATTTACCGTTGAGATTTTTAGGCATGAAGAAGATATTGCGACTCCTGGCAACTCTCGTCGTTTTTGCCATTGCAGCGACTCTAGGACACACACTGTGGGTTCATTACATGCAACTGCCTTGGACGCGTGATGGACGTGTTCGCGCAGACATCATCAGCGTCGCTCCGGATGTTGCCGGAGTCGTAGTGAGCGTTCCTGTGCGTGATAACCAGCGAGTCCATAAAGGAGATCTGCTCATGCAGATCGACCCTGACCATTATCAGTTGGCAGTAAGGGAGGCCCGAGCGCTTGTCGTCTCTCGCAAGGCGGTCTGGGAAATGCGAAAGCTCAATGCAAAACGTCGGGCCAAAATGGACAATTTGGTCATCTCAGCAGAAAACCGAGACGATGCTAACAGTGTCGCCGATGGGGCGCTTGCGGATTACCAACAGGCCCAGGCACAACTGGAAGCGGCGCAATTGAACCTCAGCCGAACCAAAGTCCTGTCTGCGGTCGAGGGGTATGTGACCAATTTGAACGTCCATCCCGGCGATTATGCAAAGGAGGGTGAGGCGAAGATGGCAGTGGTCGACTTGAACTCGTTCTGGGTCTACGGTTTTTTTGAGGAGACCAAACTGCCGGGTATCAACGTCAATGATTCAGCTGACATGCAACTGATGAGCGGGGCGATCATCAAGGGACATGTTGAAAGTATCGCTCGAGGTATCTACGACCGGGATAACCCCCAAAGCAGGGAGCTCATCGCGGACGTCAATCCGACGTTCAACTGGGTTCGACTGGCGCAACGCGTACCGGTGCGTATTCATCTGGATGAAGTCCCCAGCGGCCTAATATTGTCTGCCGGCATGACGTGTACCGTCATCGTGTCACCCCCCGCCTCAACGGCGAAGGTGGCAGATTTGGAATAGTATTTGACCCGATTGGACAAATGCAGCTGAGAATGAGTCTTCATAATGGTGGCAAGCGTTGAACAGATGAATCGAGGATGGTGCAACACCTCGTATCGGGAGTCTTGCCATGAACAGTATTTTTCACGCCGGTGTCTCGAAAAACGATCTGCTGGCTCATTTATTGAGTCGCCAATCTCATTGGCCTCTGCAGCTTCCAGTACCTAGCGACGAAGATCTTCATCTTGCCTTTGAAGTCGCCATGCGAGCCCCCGATCATGCGAATCAGCGCCCTTGGCGTTTCATTGTTGTTCGCAAAGACGCTCAAGCAAACCTCGGTGAAGTCTTTGCCCATGCCGCGATCAAACGAGGGGCTACGGATGATGGTGCTAGATCCAGATCGCAGGCGCTGGCGGCGCCTCTAATAATCGCCGTCGGTGTGGCGGTATCAGATCACGCCCAAGTTCCGGCGGTAGAGCAGATCGTTGCAACGGGCGCCGCGGCCATGAATCTTTTGAATGCTATCCATATTCTTGGTTTCGCTGCTTATTGGGCATCCGGCGACAACGCTTATGACCCTGACGTAGCCTCAGCACTAGGACTCAAGGGTGCAAAAGATCGTCTGCTCGGATTCATTTATGTAGGGTCGCAAGTTAAGCGCAAGCCGCCGAAAGCGCGCCCGACATCTGACGACTTCGTAACGTATTGGGAAACTCCCTTTACATCATAACAAAGCCGTCCTCGCCAATCAGACGAAGAGATTATGTCTACTCACTCCAATGCGTCACGCATGACCGTTCCCCAGCTTCGTTCCAGAAAGGGGAATGAAAAAATTGTTTGCTTGACCGCCTACAGTGCTCCGATGGCGACCTTGTTAGATCCAATGGTGGATGTACTTTTGGTCGGCGACTCGGTAGGCATGGTTGTCCACGGCTTGCCTAACACCATCGGCGTAACGTTAGACATGATGATAATGCATGGGAAAGCTGTTGTTAGAGGCTCGTCGCAAGCGCTGGTCGTCGTTGATATGCCGTTTGGTAGCTATGAAAAATGCAAAGAGCAAGCGTATGACAACGCTGTCAGAATTCTTCAGGAAACTGATTGCGGTGCCTTAAAGCTCGAGGCCAATGAATCCATAGCACAGACAATTGAGTTTCTCGCACAACGAGGAATACCGGTCATGGGCCACATTGGTCTGCGGCCCCAGTCGGTCAACACGGATGGCGGTTTCAAAGTAAAAGGTAGACTGGATTCAGAATGGGAGCCCATTTTGCTTCAGGCTCGGCAATTGTCTGATGCCGGCGCCTTTGCCGTTGTTGTCGAAGGCGTGGTGGAGGAACTGGCTCGAAAACTGACAGAGGCTATTCCCGTTCCTACAATCGGGATCGGGGCTTCGAAGGCATGTGATGGCCAAATATTAGTTGTCGATGACATGTTGGGATTGTTTGAGTGGACGCCGAGGTTTGTTCGCCGTTACGGCAATATGCGAGAGAACATTCAAGAGGCTGTAGCTTTATATGCGTCTGATGTACGCAGTGGGATTTTTCCAGGTTCAATTGAATGTTACCGCCGCCAAAGCTGAAGGGGGGCGACAGGCCACAACCCTACTTGTGGAGTAAACCATGAACTCTAATAGTAATCATAAAACGCCAGTAAATCTGAAAATTGCCGGCATCATCAGCGCGATTCGACAGCAAGTTGCTGAAAGTATTTTGCCGCACGGGGGTAGACTTCCCACTGAGGAGCAGCTTGCCAAGCGTTTCAATGTTACACCTGTTACGATAAAAGAAGTTGTACGCTTTTTGATAAATTACGAACTTCTTGAAATGAGTACTGATAACGAAATTCATATCTGCAAAGGGAAGGATGTCGTTGAGGAATATTTCGAGAAAAATCGGATCCTGCTGCGTGATCATCTCGAAGTGCATTACATGCTTGAAATGCAAATTGTGAGATTGGCGGCGCATCGTCGCACTCAAGGTGATATCCGCAATTTGTGGTTCTCTTTGGCAAAACGCGGTGAGTACAGCATTAATGAAGACTTGAGTGAATTCGTAAAGCGTGATCTTGAACTGCATGAGGCCATTGCTTCTGCTTCGCACAATCAAGTACTGCAATCGGCGTATTACTCACTGAACAACTCTTTTCGTAAGCCGTACATGGGCATGTTTGCCGATAATGAATTGTTTGAGCCAGGTTTGGATGCGCATACAAAGGTTGTAGAGGCGGTGATATATGGTGATGAGGTTGCCGCGATCAAGGCTACTAAAGATCTATTTTCACCACTGCTTTCTAAAATCTCAACGCTTTCGGCTCGCGGGCTCGTTAAAAAAACTGACCCGTTAGTTATTTAAAATGAAGGACAACATGCCTCGAGTAATGCGCTGTGCCAACCACTGCTCACCTGTAGAACTGATGCTGCTCAAAAGCTTAAGATCGATCGCCCATCATAACGACTTTCATCCAGATTCAAGTGTACTTCTAGAGAAAATTGGCTTGGGGCAATATCAGGCATTTTTCTCGAGCTTGATTAAATGGATCAAAAATGAGGACGCCCAGTTCCATTTTCATCAAACGGAGTCAGCATTTCTCAGCGAGGATGAAATGGGCCTTTTGGCTTTGTTGGCACAAGCTTCTTGTAAGGAAAAGTCACCTTTTAGCTCTGTGTCAAGCTCATCCCTTCATCGATCATTGAATGAGTGTGGGATTATACTGCAGCAGAATAAAATAAAGTTAAGGTACCGCCCCGGCAATAGTGAAATCGCCCCCTCTGTGTATTAGTCGGTTCTACTCAAGAACGCGCCACTATTGTTTGCTGAAGTACTTAGTGGGGCTGCATCCGAAAACGGAGCGAAACACGGCTATGAAGCTGCTGGAACTTTCATATCCTATGGCCGCAGCAGTATTACTAACGGTCTCGCCCGCTGCCAGGCTTTCAAGCGCGACCATCAGTCGTAGCCGCTGCCGCCACGCACCGAAACCCATCCCCGTTTGCGTCGTGAACAACCTTTCCAAAGTGCGAGAGCTAGCGCCTACCTCGTTGGCAATATCCTTGATAGGTCGCGTATCGTTTGGGTTTGCCATGATCAAGTGCGCTGCTTTTGCCGCTCGTTTATCCGTCGGTTCGGGCAGGTAATAGGTGCTTTGCTGCAACAACTCCAAATGATCCAGCAGCGTCATCCCCAGGCGTGATTCTTTACTGTTCAGCGGATAATTTCCTGGCAACTGCGCGCAGGCGATTATTAGTTCTCTGACCAGATGAGAGACGTTCAAAACAGAGCAGCTCGCCCAATCGGGTATGCCCGCAGCTTCCTTGTGAACGTATACAGTCCTGAGCGATATAGGTCTGGAGTGTTTGAACGTGTGGGTCGTTCCGGGGGGAATCCAGAGGGCACGGTGAGGCGGCAACACCCAGATACCCTCAGCGGTATAGACCGTGACTGAGCCACTGGTAATATACATGACCTGCGCGTGGTCAATATGGCTATGCACTGCTTCGGATCCCGGGGGGTATTCACGCTCCAAACCCTGGACTGGAGCATCACCCAGCATCATTTGGTGCACGTCCCACATGGCAGAAATTCACTATATTGACCTCATAATGGATTATCTCGCCATTCAAAGAGCGTGTAAATACCACGCAGGGCTTCACCGGAGCCGATTGCTTAGCCATTTTTTCAATTCTGATGCTTGAATACCCATTACTCTGCGGCATAGTGACGTTTGTAAATAATGTCGATTTCTTCTACTAGCACGGCGGCTAGAAGTTTCATGCGGTAGTTTAGTTTTGCGTCTATTGCTATTGTTGAAGCGATTGTCACAAGCTCTTCCAATAACGGATTGCTGTTAAAGCAAAAAAAAGTGTCCGGCAAGAACATTTTGAGAAATGAATGAATGAATATTGATTTGGTCGACGTGTTACCGTCGGTGCGCACTTGATGACGCATAAACGGGGGAACCCAGATCACTTTATTTTTTCTAATATTGAAGTTCTCCGTTCCTATCGATATCTGGATTTGCCCTGAGTCCACATAAATCAAACGGCCTTGATAATGACGAAGAGCCGAGAAGGTTTTTTGTGTAGTTTGTAGTCCCTGATATCCATACACGGGTAAGTCAGCTTCTGAGATCTGCATAATTTTGTCCCACAATGGGGACAATGAGGGTTCTGGATTACTCGATGGTGTGTCCAGAAGAGCAAGGATCGTGTCGGGGGTAAACATAGTTCGACGCTCGTAAATCAGGAGAGTCTATTAACCATCAAAATTCTAGGCGCTCGACAGTGCAAATGCGTCAAATTATAACTTAAGCCTGCCGAAGGTCGACAAAACAGCATTCGAGTTTGCTACAGAAACGTTTCTCTGTATCAAATATGATACACGCTTACGGGTATGACCCTTCCGGCAGCTCGAGATTGTAAAAATTGTCAGTGATTGATAGCAAATCATTATTTTCCGCAATAAGCATGCGACTTTTAGGCAACTTTTTCCGCAGCGATACTCCACCCCTTTATGACAAATCTTGCGTGAGGCGGGGTCTAGATGCATTTGTTTGAAAAGTAGAATGAAGGCGCTACAAAAATCCCAGGTGCACGGCTTTTGAACATTACTCGGGGGGGCTCTGTGCGCGGCTTGCGACAGACGATAAACTGCGACGGAATAATCAAGATGAAAGCATTGTCCATCCGGGGCGCGTACCAACAGGCTTGAATGGTTCCAGGATAATGCGAAACCGTCTAATTGGCGGTTTCTGATAGGCGAGCTGTTTTTAACCGTGGATATTTCCTGAGCGTCTGATCTGACAGCGAAGGGTAGTCCTGGAGGCAGGGCCGCAGTTCCGGCATCTGCCATATCCGCTGCGCATACGCGCGTTTTAGTGAAATGATCTCGCTTTGCTTCAGGTAATCAGATGAGTCATTTCCTTCGCGAGCTCCAGCCACGCCGCTGCCGCTGGCGGTAAATGAGCACGCTTACGCCAAGCTAGAGCTATGTGCCAATCGGTTAAGGGTTCGTCTAGTGCGACCAGCGAGATATCCTGATTACTGTGTTTCTGCGCAAGCATCCTCGGTAGAAATGCGATCCCCAGTCCCGCAGAGACCAGATCCACAATAAAATCTATCTGGGCACTGCGCGCGGTAATCTTCGGAACAATGTTCTGTCGTTCACAGGCGGCCAAAATAAGTCCATTAAGCGCAAATCCAGCCTCAAAAAGAATAAAAGGAGAAGTCACCAGAGCCAGAAAATTCACATTTTGTTGTCTAGCCAGTGGATGTCCGATAGGCATCACTACCATCAAAGGTTCGATACGAATATCCTGATAGTCGAAACCATCGTGCCTTGGGCGTAGAAGGGCTGCCACGTCAATTTCCCCGAACTCAAGGCATTCTTGTAGTTTCTTTGAGCCATGTTCGATGAGCTCTATATCAACATTTGGATAACGGGTTCGATATTCAGTGAACATAGCGGCGAAAAGTACGCCGCTTCCTACGGGCGGTAGGCCGATTCGCAGGACGCCACGTTTGAGCCCGCACAAATCGTTAATTTCAGCAAGCAGGTCGTTACGTTCGGCCAGCATGACAAGAGCTCTTTGGTAGACCACTTGGCCTGCGGCTGTTAGTTCACTTTTATGGCCCATGCGATTAAGCAAAGGGGTTCCCAGTTCATCCTCCAAAGACCTGACAGCTTTGCTGACCGTGGATTGAGTGAGTGCAACTATTTCGGCGGCTTGGGAAAATCCGCCTTGGCGCACCACTTCGACAAATGTGCGCAGCGTTCGAAGATTCATAACTATTCCAATATCGACTGAATCGAAGTTGTAAAAGCCGTTTTTGTTGCCACGCATTTTTCAATATTCTAAGCACTTCAGATGGGGGCAAATTTCCGAATTTCTGCCTCCCGTTATTAGAGGAGCTTGGATATGATCATCTCATCAGCTTCAGATTATCGCGAGGCAGCCAAGCGTAAGCTTCCGCGATTTCTGTTCGATTACGTCGACGGCGGAGCAAATGCTGAGCACACACTCAGAGCCAACTGCGCGGACTTAGCCAACATTAGCTTACGGCAACGGGTGTTAAAAAATGTCGATGATTTAAGCCTAAAAACAACGATTTTTGGCCAATCTATGGAGCTACCCATCATTTTAAGCCCGGTTGGTCTGACTGGAATGTTGGCGCGCCGGGGAGAGGTGCAAATGAGTAAGGCTGCGGCCAATAAGGGCATACCTTATTGTTTGTCGACGGTGTCGGTGTGCTCGATTGAAGAAGTGGCTTCTCAAACTAAACGGCCGCTCTGGTTTCAGTTATATGTACTGCGTGACCGTGGATTTATGAAGAATGCATTAGAACGCGCGCATGCCTCAGGTATCCGCACTTTGGTATTCACTGTCGATATGCCCACGCCTGGTTCTCGATATCGTGATGCTCATTCCGGTATGTCCGGCCCATTTGCCGCTTCCCGCAGATTTTTGCAAGCGGCGACTAAACTCGCTTGGGCTACCGATGTAGGCTTACTCGGCCGTCCACATGATTTAGGGAACATCTCACATTATTTGGGGAAACCGATCGTCCTGGAAGATTACATTGGCTGGCTTGGTAAGAATTTCGATCCGACGATCAGTTGGAAAGATCTGGAGTGGATTCGGGATTACTGGAAAGGGCCCATGATTATCAAAGGTATTCTTGATCCAGAAGATGCCAGGGATGCCGTAAGCTTTGGGGCAGATGGCATCGTTGTGTCGAATCACGGTGGGCGTCAATTAGATGGGGTGCTATCGACTGCCAAAGCGCTACCGCCCATTGCTCAAGCTGTCGGCTCGGATTTGACCGTGTTGGCTGACTCCGGAGTTCGCTCTGGGCTGGATGTGGTCAAAATGTTAGCGCTGGGTGCGAGGGCAGTCTTGCTGGGCCGATCTTCTGCTTACGCGCTCGCTACCGACGGGCAGCGCGGAGTAGAAAATCTACTTGATATCTTTGCCAAGGAAATGAGAGTAGCCATGACATTGACTGGCGTGACATCAGTTGACCAACTCAGCATGGGTTCCTTGGCAATTTCGAGCATCGCTTAAAGTCCAGTTCACGACTAAATGCGTTTGTTGGCAAATTCGTTGTTCGCAGCAGTGTCTGTCCACAGTGGTCGGGCACTGCTCTTGCTCGGAGGTAGTTACCCGCTGTTGTCATCAGAAAATATTCGTTGGCAGGATGAATATGCATTGTTAAAAATCTGAAGTCACTGTTGTTGTAAAGCTACTTTTATCCCTAGTGAGCAAAAAATAGTACCAATAATTTTTCCTTCCCAGCGCTTGAGAACAGAAAGCTTTGTGAAAGCTCGGCTTAGCGGGCGAATGGTCATTACTATTGTACTCGTGTAGATAATGCTCATGGAGGCTAATATCGTACCCAACACCATGAATTGTGTAAAAGCAGAGCTGGACTGCGCATGTACAAACTGCGGCAGAAAGCTCAGAAAGAAAATTGCCGTTTTCGGATTCATGACTTCAGCACCAACCGCCTGCACATAGGCAGTTGTCGGTTTCACCGTCGGCGGAATGGAGCTTTCGGTGCCCCCGGGTTTTGAGAGAAACGCGCGTATTCCGATGTAAATCAAGTAGCAGGCGCCCAAAATCTTGACGACGTTGAAGGCTACTGCCGAAGTCATGAGTAGCGCCGATAAGCCCAGGGCAGCACACAAGGTGTGGATCAAATCGCCAGATGCTATCCCTAGCCCAGTCATGATACCGATCTTGCGCCCGCTCTGAATTGTACGCGTGATCACCAACAACACAGCCGGGCCAGGCACTAGAAACAATCCAATAACAATGATTACGTAGGTAATGAGGGTAGCGGAGTCAAACATCAGACTTGCCTCTTGATAGTTGAGTTTTGAGCAGCCATTTCTGCCGCTTAGGATAACTCAGTCCTGCCTTCATTTGAACGCCTGTAAAGCCTTAATGACCACTGTTCGACGGTCATATAGTTAAAACAGTTTTAATCATTCGTGATCTGCCCTCTATGCATAGAACGCGGTAGGCTCCGACCGTGGAGCTGACTCTAAAATTATAATAAATCCCCTGCTAATTCACCCCGCTCAAAGTCGGCAGACAGCATAATATTAATTTTTGCAGAATGGAAAAGCGCTGCTTTTTCCACTTATTTTATTCCGAGATTGATATAAGTTTTTATAAATTGAAGAGGTAAGTTATATGAGCGGTGAATTTAATAAACGATTGGCTGTAGTTACTGGCGCGAGTTCTGGGATTGGCTTAGCTTTGACGCAGCGCTTACTCAGTCATGGGGCGATAGTAGTGACTCTATCCCGGCATCTCGGTGAGTTGTCCGATCTAAAAAGTGTCTACGGCGATCGCATCAATTGTTTACTAGGAGATGTTACGGAGCAAAAAGATTTAGAGCTCTTGGCTAATTATGCAAGAGACCTGGGCCCCGTGGACTATCTCGTTCCAAATGCGGGAGTGGCCATACTGGCCGGTGGATTAGAAAGAGATGCTTTTGCTCGCAATTGGAAAGTGAACGGTTTAGGTGCCCTGAACACGCTTGCGGCGCTTCGCAATCAATTGTCTAAATCTGCTTCGGTGGTGTTCATCGGCACGTTTTTATCGGGATTGGCGTTTACCGGATTGGGTGGGTATATCGCATCAAAAGCTGCGCTAACTGCTCAAGCACGAACATTGGCTGTTGAGCTGGGAAGGGAGGGAGTTCGAGTTAATGTTGTCTCCCCTGGCCCTACGGCAACGCCCATTTGGGGCTCTCTGGGAATGACTTCTACCGATTTGGACGCTGTCGCCCTAGCGGTGAAACAACGGTTACTGGGTGGAAAGTTCCTCGAGCCCAAAGCCGTGGCCGATGCCATCCTCTTCATGCTGTCCGATGCCTCTCGGGGCATTCACGGTCAAGATATTGTTGTCGATGGCGGGTATACGTTGAGCTAGATGCGTCACTTACTTACATGGGCTCAAAATGATCAGGGAGGCAAGCAGATGATTGCTGGTAAGGGCTGGTAGGGCGCCTCCCGACGTCAATGCTGTCGCGCGCTCGTGTGACAGGCAGCTCTCCAGTTTTTGGTTAACAAGTTAGTTGGGGGCGGGCCCGGTATGTGCCAGGCAGCGCCGCCACCAAGGCGTCATGTACGGGGCCAGCCTCCACCCAAGGCCTTATAAAGCCTGACGCGATCAATTGCTGCTTGGGCGGTGCTGTCTACCAGCGCACTCTGTGCTTCTAACAAAGCTTTCTGCACAGTCAGTACGTTGATGAAATCGGCTGCACCTTGGCGATACCTCTGGCGTGCTGTCCCCAATGCGATGTTATTCTCGTTGACGGCGGCCTGCAGTGCTGTGTGATGTTGCTTTTCTGCTGCGTAAGCAGTCATGGCGTCATCCACTTCGTGCCAAGCACGCAGTACCACCTGCTGATAGTTGATAGCAGCTTCCTGCTCCTCTCGCTTACGCAGTTCCAGTGTTCCAGTCAGGCGGCCGCCTTGAAAAATTGGTAGATAGATACTGGGGCCGTATGACCATGTTCTGGCGTCCCAATTTCCAAAATTTGAACCGTTCATGGCTTGCGAACCAATGCTGGCACCCAAGCTAACCCTGGGGTAAAAATCTGCCTTTGCGACCCCAATTGCGGCTGTCGCCCGATGCAGGGCCGCTTCGCTTTTTTGGATATCAGGGCGTCGTTTCGCTAACTCAGAGGGCAGTCCTAAAGGGACATCCGACACCGGGTTGGGGATGGTTTTAGGTTCGATTAATTGAGCGCGCAACGCTCGGGGCGCCTTGCCCAAGAGGAAGCTGAGAGCATTGATCAGGCGATCCTGTTCGGCAGTGAGTACAGGCAGTACTGCTTCGATAGCTGCGACCTGCGCAGCTGAGTTTGAGGTATCCAGGTTGGTGGTGACACCATTATCAAAGCGAGTCTCTGTGAGCTGTTGGCTCTGCCGAGCAATGTTCAGATTCTGCTGGGCGACAGCCAGCTTCGATTGTACGCCACGAAGCCTGATGTAGTCCGTAGCAACCTCGGCTGCAATGCTTAAAACCACACCGTCATGTTCGGCACGAGTCAATTCGATTTCGGCATCCGCAGCCTCAACATTTCGACGCACATGGCCCCATAAGTCTATTTCCCAACTGGCATCAATCGTACTGCTCCACAGCTCGAAGGGGGCTCTGCCTTCAAGGTTCGATTCGTCCAGGATACTCACTGAGCTATTACGGGCGCGCTTGTAGGCGCCATTTGCTCGTACTCCCGGCAACTGCTCCGCGCCTGTGATCTGGCGCATCAAACGGCTTTGATTCAGACGATTGCTCGCAAGCTGTACGTCAATATTTGCCTTTGCTGCCTCTTCGACGAGTGCCGTGAGTTGTGGATCTCCTAGTTGCTGCCACCAGTTTTGATCGACGGTACCCGTCAACGTTACACCCTCACTGACGTTTGCTTGCCAGGTTTGTGGTAACTGCGCCTCGGGGGAATGAAAATCTGGCCCGACGGAGCAGGCGCCCAGATTCAACAGTGTGATGATAAGCAGCGATCGCTTCATTTCATTGTTCCTTCGAAGTATCAACGCTGACAACAACTGACATCCCCACTCTCAGCCGATCAAGGTCAGGTTGATTTTCATCAAAAATGATTTTCACCGGAATACGCTGCACAACCTTTGTGAAATTGCCCGTCGCGTTGTCAGGTGCAATTTGGGAAAAAGAAACGCCGCTCGCCGGTGCGACGCTCGCGATCCGGCCTTTGAAGCCATGATCGGGGATACTGTCGATGCTAAGCTGAACGACCTGGTGCGCAACCATGTGAGCCAGTTGCGTCTCTCGGAAGTTGGCAACCACAAAAGCCTCACGCAACGGCACTATGGCCATCAAGGGTTGCCCTGGAGACACATAGGCCCCAACGCGCACTGACTTTTGGCCAACCATTCCATCCTGTGGAGCAGCAATTTTCGTATAAGACAGATTCAAATCAGCTTGTTTGAGTGCCGCCTCGTCTTTCGCGAGCGCAGCCTTTGCACTCTCCAGTTGTGCTTTCAGCACATCCAGAGTTTTGGTCGCGGCTACCCTTGATGCTTCATCTCGATCGCGTGAAGCATGCCAGCCTTGGAGATCTGCTTCCGCTTTTTGGCGCTCCTGTTGAGTACCAGCACCAGCGTTGGAGAGGTTCATATATCGTTGAGCGTTCGCTTGAGCAAACCTCAAAGAGGCGGCTGTAGCGCGCGTAGTGGCCGCGGCCTGGTCAATCACAGCAGCTTGGCGCTCTATGCTTGCTTTTAGGTTTTGCAATTGCGCCTTAGCGGCCAAAACGTTTGCCAATGCTGCTGCCTGAGCAACAAGAAAATCTCTGTCATCAATCTGCGCAAGAAGTTGTCCTGCTTTTACGGGTTGGTTGTCCTGCACCAGAACCTGTGTGATCTGCCCTGGTAGGCGAGCAGATACGAGCACCGAGTCTGCTTGTATATATGCGTCATCGGTACGCTGTACTGCACTGGTTCCTAAAATTTTATAGCCAGCGTAAAAGGTGCAAATTACGACGGCGACGCAAAGTAAGGTGAGAGTAGTTCTGTGTTGTTTCATGGCGATACCGGGGGTTGCGGTGGATAGGCGCGCTTGGGCAGGGTCAAGAGAATGATGGACAGTAAGACGATGACGCCGACCAAGGCGATGAAGGCATCGCTAAAGCTGAGCACGAAAGCCTGCTCGCGTACCCTGTGTGCGACAGAAGCAAGGGGTTGATTTGGATACAACGAATTGAGCGATTGATGGCTGTTGCCCATTGCGTCGAGCAGCGTGTTGGAGTGCAGATGCTCACGGTGAGTGATGAAGTTCTCGAGTGCCGAGGCCCCTACAACCGAGAACAGCCCTCTCATGGTGTTGACCATCGACGAGGCGAAAGGGCCCTCTAGCGGATGGATCACGCCAGTAGCGTTCATTAGCAGTGGCACAACGATCATGGGTTGTCCGAATGCGTGAATAACTTGAAGCGCATAGAAGTCTTCGCGTATCCATTCAGAGGACACCAGCGAGCCGCCCAGGCAAGCGATGGTCATCAAAACGAGACCGCCACCTATGACGTAGCGCGAATCCACCCAGTTGCGGTTGATCACCATGGCAACCAGAGGGGCCAGCAATAATTGCGGTAGAGCAATGATCAGCGCAGTGGGCATCGTCTGCAGGTAGCGATAGCCTTGTATTTCTCGCAGATAACCCGATGGAATGGCGCTCCCGGCCATCGCGACGCTAATAAACAAGCACAGTGTCACGATTCCGTAAGCGAAGTTTCGTCGCTCCAGCAATTGCAGTTTGAATAGCGGGAGCGGGTGAAACCATTCGTTTAGCAGGAAACAAGGTAAAGTCACTGCGGCGCCGACGAGCAGCGTGGAGATTAAAGGCGAGTTCAGCCAATCAAGCCGCTCGCCCTGCGTCAAAGCGATGACTAGCATCGAAATACCGCTGACTCCCAGCAGGGCACCTCGCCAATCAGCTTGCTTGAGCCGATCCAGGCGTAGTTGATCCTGTGGCAGTCCGAACGCTATCAAGCTGGCCCCAATCAAACTGGTGGGCAGGATCTGCCAAAAGACCATCTGCCAGTCGTCTCCTTCAGTCCAGAGAGCTGCGAGTGGCGTAGCGAGATTGGGGCCAAACGTTGCGGTTAGTGCGTAGGCGGAAAGCCCATACAGTTTTATATGCCAAGGCAGGAAACGCAATGCGGCGGTCATCAACAGCGGCGGTAGTGCCCCACCTGCCAAACCTTGCAATACGCGCAGCGTCACAAGGCTTTCTAGATTCGGTGCGAATGGAATCAGCATTCCAAAGACGGTAAATGCACATGTCACGACAATGGCGTATCGACGAAATGAAAACGTGACAGCTAACCATGGGGAAACCAGCATCGCGCTCACTTCGGCGGCTGCGTAGGCGGAGCTGATCCAGCTACCCTCGTCTCTTCCGAGGCTGAAAATGCCCAGGATGTCGATCAAAGCGGTGTCTGTGACGCGGCTGTTTATACCTGATGTAAGTGTTGCAAGGAGCACACCTATGAGGCCCAAAGCCAAGCGCCATCCAAATGGCGCATGAGTGGGGGGGGAGTTTGGTGCTAACAAGGTAAATACCTGCTCAAACGCAAAGTCTGTTTAACCTGCTTGGTGGTACACTGTACTAACTGATGATACATAAGGCAATATGATGATAAATCCTGAATCAGATCGCGGTGGCGTACAGGTGATTGCGCGCGCTGCGGCCATTCTTCGCAGTCTGGAGGACGAACCCTCGGGCTTGAGCCTTGGGGCGATCGCCAAAAAATGTGGGCTGCCTCGCTCTACCGTTCAGCGAATGGTGGACGCCTTAGCTCAAGAGGAATTGCTGGAGGTGCACGGACGAGGGGGGGTATGCCTCGGCCCGGCGTTCATGCGGCTAGCAGCCGTGAGTCATGTCGATATCACCCAGAAGGTCAGACCTTTTTTGGAGGAGTTATCCAGAGTGACGGGGGAGACGGCCATTTTGTTTGGCGCCAATGGCAGTGATCTGATGATTTTGCACTCTGCCGTATCACCGAACGCGCTTCGCGTCGCCCCGGCGGCAGGGAGCTTCTTGACGATATATGCAACGGCGAGTGGCAAAATCCTTTTGTCGGCAATGCAAAATGCTGCGGTGGCGCGATTACTAGGAGACAAACTGAAACCGTTAACGCCCAAGACTCTGTCCCTCTGCCAATTGATTGAACAGCTTGACGACATCAGATCGGGTGGATTCGCCTACGACTTCAATGAGCATACGCAAGGGGTGGGTGCGGTAGCTGTTGGACTGCAAACACCGCAGGGGCATTATGCGATCGATGTGGTTGGCCCGGTATGGCGGATTGAGCAGCAACTTGAACTCGTCAAGGCAGCGCTCTTGAAATGTCAGGATGACCTTAGCAACGCCATGCGAAGCATCTACTGAGGGCACTGTTCTTCCTCGAACTGACTTGGTGCTGTCACTCGCAGGGCAGCAGGGTTTTGGATTTAAGCCGCCATTGGAGCACGGTGATCAGGTGTCGGCAGCGCGCGGGGGAGAAGCGCCCCCGGGCGCGGAATTCCCGGGCTATTCAGGGATGGTTTGCGTGGTCACTGTGCCTCATGTCTCTCGTGTCATGTCACCGGCCTTCCGGTACGGCGTGCGTCTCTAAGATTTTAATTGTCCCCTCAGTATTCATTGGTCAATAGCTGGCGTGAGTAGCCCCGGCGGCTGGCATACGTTAAGTGAATCTTGAAAGTGTTCGTATTGTTGCGTTTTTTGTCAGAGTTATTTTCGTTTTGGTTGCTTTTTTCGCGATCTAGGACTGGCTACCTTTAGCGTGCGCAAGTTGGCACCTGTCTCGTGCGGAAAGTCACAAAAGCTAAGGCCTTGCCATACCAATAAAAAGATTATTTCAACGTTGTTACTGGCGATTTTTTGCCAAGTTTCGGAGCTAATATGAACAACTCGTCACGCATGACGCTAGCGCTTGCGCTCGGCTTCATGCAGCAAACATACGCATCTGGATTTATCGAAGATTCGAAAGCCACGCTGGATCTGCGAAACTTCTATTTCAACCAGGATACCCGCAATCAAGACGCGCCTACCGACAAAGAGTGGGGGCAAGCGTTTATGTTTAATTATCAGTCGGGTTTCACGGAAGGTCTGGTGGGTGTGGGGTTGGATCTCCAAATGTTATACGGCGTTAGACTGGACGCATCGGGCAGAGCCGGAAAGGCTGGGGAAGATTACACACCCGGTAGTGTGTTCCCTTTGCACGATGGAAAAGCGGCAGATGACTTCAGCAAGCCAGGCGCAACAGCGAAATTCCGTATTTCTAAGACGCAACTGAAAATAGGGACATTGGCACCAAAAATGCCAGTGCTAACGTTGGAGGATGGAAGGCTTTTGCCGCAAACATACAGAGGATGGCAAGTAGACTCCAAGGAGCTGGACAAATTTAACTTTATCGCGGGCAGGATCGAACAAGTATTGGATCGCAACTCCAGCAATGGTCAAGGAATGTCTATTGCTGGCGCCAATGATCCAATCAAGGGTAAGTTCAGTAATCAGTTTTATTTTGGTGGGGTCGATTACACGCCTACTAAAGATCTCTTAATGCAATATTACTACGGGAATTTGCAGGATCTGTACCAACAGCATTTTTTTGGATTGGTGCATAACTTGGCGCTGCCAGTGGGGGCTCTTAAGACAGACCTGCGTTATTTCTACAGTACCTCGGACGGAAAAAATGACAGTGCTTCCGGTCGTGCAGAAGGATACGTCAGTTCCGGTTACTACGGCGGCGGCGTGAATTCGGGCAAAGTTGATAATAAACTTTGGAGCGCGATGTTTACCTACAGCCTGGAAGGCCACTCGTTGGGGTTGGGCTATCAACAGACCACCGGCAATAGCGATTTCCCTCACATCAATCAAGGGCAGGGTCGATCGATTTATTTGATCACCAACTCACAGTCGTTGAAGTTCACGAACTCCGGAGAAACCACGACAGTGGCTCGGTATGAATACGATTTTTCAACGATTGGTTTGACAGGTTTGAAATCAAGTGTGACGTACTTTAGTGGACGTAACGTCGAGACATCCACGCAGGACAACAGAGAGTGGGAGCGAGACCTGCGAGTCGATTATGTCGTTCCTTCAGGGGCGCTCAAGGGGCTGGGTTTGACGTGGCGTGGAGCTGTGTTCAGAGGTAATGACAGTGCTGACAAAGACGAAACCCGTCTTATCGTCAGCTACAGCATTCCGCTGATGTGACACTTACTATTCGAAAAGGCTTGGGGTTTGAGCCATTTCTCATTTTTTTTCGGACACCCCGCCATCAAATGCGCGGGTGTACGCAAAAAGCCCGAGCTAGACGCTAGCTGCCATAAATGCTGGTAGCCAGGAAGGCGTAAATAGCATCGACAATTGCTTTTTCCACGTCCTTTGAGTCCTGATCCGCGGGAGGTTCTAGAATGGCAGCATGCACCAGCGATTCAGTCATGCGCATTGTGATCCAGGCAACCAGTCCCAGGTTGAACGGCCGGCTGCTGTCGGAGTGGCGTGTCAAAAAGTCGCAAACATGCCGATGCACGTCTGCACCCAGTCGCTCGGCATTCTCTTCGAAGAAGGGCCGTTCCTTTTCCAGTAAGCGGTGCAATTCAGGGTCAACCTCGTGAGCGGCCATTACGGCGCGCACCAAGTTGGTGATCGAGGATCGCATGTCTTCGGCTGCCGTCGCGAGAACGCCCTTGATGGATTCTTCCATCTGATCGGCATGCCGGGCATGCATTGCAGCAAGGAGAGCAACCTTGTTTGGAAAGTACTGGTAGAGGGATCCCACGCTCACGCCCGCGCAGTCCGCGACGGCGTTCGTACTCATCCCTTCATAACCCCGTTCTTTCAAAATGCGAGCACTTGCCTCCAGGATGGAGTTCACCATAGCCAGAGATCTGCTCTGGCGCGGCATTTTACGGGGTGAAACTGGGTTTCGTGTCGTCATGATTTTATGCGAGTTGAGAAAGCGAATATTAGCTCGTATTCTGGCCCTGACGAATAATCTCGTCAACAGCGTTAAGTACAGTAACCAGATCAAATCACAAGCAGTGTCATCAACGAACGCTTTGAGATTTGCACTTCGTCCCCTGGAGGGATGGCATGAAAAATATCGTCGTTATTGGTGGTGGTTTTGCTGGATTGTGGAGCGCAGCGACAGCAGCGCGCAATCTCGAGCTCATGGGCGAGAAAGCGAACATCACACTCATAAATAAAGATTCCTATCACTATATCCGGGTTCGAAACTATGAAGACGAACTTGAAGACACCCGTATTCCTTTAGCATCAGTACTTGACCCCATTGGCGTCGAGCTAGTGCTAGGTAAAGCAACCGGAGTCGACACCGTTGAGAAAATGGTGACAGTTGATTCTTCGGGAGCACAGCGTCAGCTTTCCTACGACAAACTCATCCTGGCCAGCGGCAGCCATCTGACTCGCCCTGCCACCCCCGGCGTCGTAGAGCATACCTTTGACATTGATACGTACGCAGCCGCCGTGCGTTTGCAAACCCACATCAATGGGTTAGGGGCGAAACCGGTTAAACCAGGTCTGCTCACAGCCGTTGTCGTGGGCTCCGGTGCCACAGGTGTGGAGCTTGCGTGCGAACTACCAGCCCGTATGCGCGCAGCGTTGGCAGTATTGGGTAGAAGCGATTCCGCCGATGATGTACGAGTGATCCTAGCCGATCGCGGCCCTGCAATTTCGGGCCAGTTGGGCGGCGCCCAGACTGTCATCAAGCACGCTTGCCAGGAGCTGGGGGTAGAGCTACTCCCGGGGTTCTCTCTCGCCTCTGTTGATTCGAGTGGACTGACACTTGCCGACGGCACTCGCATTGAGGCATCGACGGTTGTGTGGTGTGCCGGGATGAAGGCAGCGGATCTAACTTCCAGTATTCCGGGCGAGCGTGATGCTTCTGGGCGTCTCTATGTCGACTCTTATATGCGCGTTAAAGGGGTAGAAGATGTCTATGCCGCCGGCGACGCAGCCCATGCTCTCATCGACGGAGAACGACCATCAGTCATGTCTTGCCAGCACGCGAGGCCAATGGGCCGTTATGCGGGCCACAATGCCGTCAGCGAGCTGTTTGGTGCTGAGATGCTGTCGCTCAACATCGACTGGTACACCAATATCATTGACCTTGGCCCTTGGGGCGCCGTGTACAGTCAAGGATGGGATCGCGTTGTGGTAGCTCACGGTGAGGAGGCGAAGAAGACGAAGTCGATCATCAATCGCCAGCGTATCTATCCACCGCGCAATGGTGATCGTGAAGCTATTTACGCGGCAGCCGCACCGGATATCCAGGCCCCCCCAGTTCTGGCACCAAGCAAGCTTGGGGAATTAGATAAAAAAACTGCTGTTGTTTAAGACTTATTTTCGTAACTGAGTGCTCTAAAGAACAGCGGCCCGACTTAAATCGTGCTGTTGCTCTATAGAGCCTCTGGTCTCAAGTAAATGTAATTTCAAAATTTGATTCGTTAGGCGGATCGCTCGTGAATAGTTTTAGAGCTGGTATGCGCATCGATCAAATACACCGCGTGGTGAGGCAGTTTTTAAGACTCTTCGTTCATTAAGTGTGTGGTGTCAAATGTTTCTCAGCAAAGAGTTGGTAGTTGAATATGAGATTACAAATGCGGGATCGTTCTTTACATGTAAAGCTGTTTTACACCTCGCTAGTTGGAACGGTTGCGGTTCTCGCCTTGCTACTGAGTTTCATTGCATACATTGCGTTTGAATTCTCAGTGGAAAAAAACGCACAGCTTGTCGATTCAGTTGTTATCGCTAATGCTAAAGAGGTCGAAACGCAGCTCGGTGCGGGTTGGGCAGTAGCCGAATCCATTGCAAGTTCGGCGATTGCGATGAAAGAACAACATTTGGATAGGACGACCGCAGACGCCATCACACGTAAAATTTTTGAGGCAAATCCTCAACTATTCGGTCTAGGGCATTATTGGGAGGCCAATGCCTTCGATAATAAAGATAGTGAATTCGTTAATCGGCCTAATAACGACTCCAGCGGTCGCTACGTCGTATATTGGAATCGCACGGGTGGAGTAATCAAGTCCGAGGCCCTAGTAGGCTACGCGACTGAAACCTCAGATAATCAGTATTACTTTCGCCCTATGCACACACTGCAATCATGGGCGTCTGAACCCTTTGCGTACAGTACCGCGGATCGACAGCATAAAATGATGGTATCGCTGATGGTTCCACTCTTGAGGGCAGGTAAAGCGCTGGGAGTTGCGGGTGTAGATATATCGTTGGAAGCGATAAATCAGCGATTATCAAAAGTCGATATATTCAAAGGCTATGGCGCATTAGTGTCCACGGACGGACTTTATGCAAGTCATCCCGATAAGGATCATTGGGGCCGCCTCAACGATGACCTGCCGGCGTCGGCCGTACAAGCTGTTAAGGCAGGCCTTCCTTACAATTTTTTCCGGAATGGATGGAATTATGTTTTACAGCCCGTACACATAGGAAATGCGCCCAACCCTTGGTCGTTGTTGGTGGCTTATCCGCAAGCCGAAGCGATGGCTGAAATTCACCATTTTGTGTTCACCTCTGTGATTGTGGGTTGTCTCGGACTAATCGTATTGGCAGGAGCTCTGTGGTATCTCCTTGGTTGGCATATCCGCCCATTATCAGCGTTAACGTTGGGCATTCAAGGTTGGCAAGGTGAGTTGGGGCTCTCTTTTGAACAGTGCAGTGCAGACGAAACGGGCAAGCTGGCAAGTGCGTTCAATCAGTTTATTGAGCGGTTGCGTCGCCTGGTAGGTTCAATCCGTCAGAGCAGTTCTGCCCTAGCTAAAATTTCGGATCACCTTGGAGACGCGAGTCAAGCGGTGGCTGAACGTGCTACCGCTCAGCACATGGCGACTGAGGAAATGGCCAGCGGTGTCACAGCGCTCGCTTGCTCCGTAACAGAAGTGTCACAACAGGCTGAAGATGTTGAAAACCTTGCTCGAAACACCGAGAGGCTTACGACGAAAATTTCGTCGGATATGAATGAAGCTCTGGCTGGTATCACTCATATCGATCAGACGATGGCAATGGTGGCGGACGCCGTCGGTGATCTGGAAAAGCGTTCGCAGCAAATAGCAGGAATCATCGCAGTCATTCGTAGCATCGCCGACCAAACCAATTTACTGGCATTAAACGCGGCGATCGAGGCGGCTCGTGCCGGTGAGCAGGGCCGAGGCTTTGCGGTTGTTGCTGACGAGGTTAGGCAGTTGGCAGAGCGTACGAGTCGATCAACCGGAGAAATCGGTGTGATGATCGGTGCGATCGGGGGGGATGTTCGCAATACTGTGACAAATGTCAATCTGGTAGGGGAGGCCGTTAGTAGGGGTGTAACTCAGTTGACTGAGTCCGCAAACGGCGTTCACCAAATTCGTCATCACGCTCAAGATATTCTTAAACGCATTAGCGGAGTTGCGCGACAGACGCAAAGTCAGGCGGCTACCGGCGAACAGCTGTCCGTAGCAATCCAAGAAGTCAGCCGCATTTCTGAGCAGAATGATACTGCAATTCAAAGTTTGCTGGAGCAATCAGTCAAGTTACGTGAGCATTCAAAGTCCTTGAGCCAGCAGTTAAGCGAGTTCAGAGACTAATTCGAGACGACGAGCAATCACTTTGTTAGTGCCCCCATTACCCAATTGATCTTCACGTTAAACGCCGAATTGCGGAAGTGAAAACTTCGATGAAGGAGTTGAAAAGTGATTGGAAAGAATTTCGCGGGTGTGATTGCTTTCATGAAGGTCGCATCCGTCCGCAGCCTGAGTACTGCTGCTAGAGACTTGGGTATAACAGCTCCTGCTGTCAGTAAGAGCATTAGTCGGCTGGAGGCCCAGTTAGGCGTGAGGTTGCTTGATCGTAATACACATCAAGTGAATTTAACGCATGAAGGGCGGTATTTGTACGAAAACGGTTCGGCGAGCGTAAATCAAGTCATTCAAGTTTTTACTGAGCTGATAAGCGCATCATCTAATTATGCAGGATGCGTTCGCATCCAGTCATCGAACGGATTTGGACGAAAATGCATTGCCCCATTATTACCAGGACTTTATGAACGTTACCCGGATGTAAAATTTGAGTTGCACCTGTCTGATCGCACTACAGACTTTTTTGAAGAGGGCATTGACATCGCCGTGTGTACTGGGCGTTTGCCTTACCAAAATCTTATAGCTCGAAAGCTCGCCCCTATGCGCATGCTTTTATGCGCTTCTCCCGACTATTTGAAAAGAAAAGGGGTGCCCCGGAGCATAGATGATCTGCAAACGCTCGATACAGTGGGTTTCAGAAATGCGGCTACTGGAAAAATATCCGCTTGGGAGTTTCTAATTGATGGTGAAGTAAAGCGCGTTGTTATGTCAGAAAAATTAGTATTCAACGATCTGGAATTGATGACCACGGCGGTTATGTCGGGTGCTGGTGTGGCACAGCTGGCTGACTACCAGATCACCTCTTATATTGCCTCGGGAAGGTTAGTTGCGATTATGCAAAATTTTGAGGTGGAAGGGGGCGGGCACTATTTGTGTTATCAAGGCGGAAGAAAAATGCCAACACGAACGCGAGTGGTCATTGATTATTTTCTAGAATGTTTTAATGTACATACTCTATAGGAAGATGGCCTATGTGAGCTTTATTGAGTTAAGGGTTTTGATCAGATTTTATCTTTGATATACGCGCAGTGTTGGAAGTCGTTATTTGACTCAGGGCTGGTCATGAATATGTCCGGCCTTTTTTTTAGTTTCTTTGAAAGCATGGCGTTGATTTATGCGATTTGATTAAAGCCAATTCTTCAGGTGCAGTGGAGGTATATAGGTCGTGTGCTAATAATTAAGTGCAGTGTAGTTGTGCCAATGCTTAAGGCTATATTAATTACTGGTTGACGGACATCTTGCGGAGCTGCTGCTAAAGTACGTTTTAAAAATAAATGTCACTCCATGTGCATGGGTGTAAATAAAAAATAAATCGTAATATACGATGACTAGCAGTGTACTCGACGTCTCTTCATTGAGAGTCCAGGGTTCCGGCTCTACCGCGCATGGAAGCAACGCCTACGTGACAGAGCGAATTTTGCGTGAGATTGTTAACGAATCTGGATTGCTCGATACGATTTCAATGGAACGACTGGGGCTGCAGTCCGCTTTTAGCAGTTTTAATGCTACTTGGATGTCACCTGCTGATTTGGGGGTGATAAGTAAGAATATGTTTGCTCTGGGTTCAATTGATAAAGTGACGTCAATGTTTTTCATATCAGCCGGAACCTCTCTCGATGGAGTAGGTTGTCAGACCCATCCGAGTGTGAAGATGAACGCATTGGATTATTTTGCTGCTCGCATCGACAAATTGCGTCGAGCGAATTTGTACGGTAACGAGCACGCTTTTCATGTGGTACCTGATTACATTAAGGCTCTTCACACCCTGTAAAATCTCGGCAATTTTGTCATGCAAGACGCGGACGTGAAGTCCGGCGTGCAAAATATCACAAGCGGAAGTTCAAATATCGACCCCGTGACTGAATTACGGGTTGCTGGTGGGTGCGCACGAACTCGGTTATTAATTATCTTGTCCATTCACCGCTATCAATCTCGCACAAACACTGAGTGAAACTGTGAACCACTGTGCTCAATGAACCCAAAAACTCGGCTTGGGTCGATGTCGGACGTTGGTTAGCTTTACCGGATAATCCATTTTTTTCTGTGAAAGTGGCGGAAGTTAGCGATTTTTTGGCTTGATATCATTAGTTTCCGCTCTTGGATACGGCGCATACTCGAGCCGGCTATGAACCAATGAGATGTTTCTTTGTTTTTTTTGTACCCGCAGCCTCAAACCTGAGACACAAACTGCTTCAAAACACTATTGGAGCGGTCTCGGCTATTAGGCTTATAAAATTTTCTATGGCTGGAAGAAATACAATAGTACTAAATTCCAGTATTTTATTTTAGTCAATGAGTCGGCAGTATAAATTGTATTTTAATAGAAGCGAAGTGTGGTATTGAACGGATTCAACTTAAAGGGGGTTGTTATCCAGCGATCTAATCACTTGGATTGTGTTCAGAAATTAACATAAAAAATTTTTCCATCGCGTTGTTGAGGAAATGATATGAAGTCACAAAGCAAATTTGAACTGACGCCCGAAAAGTTGCCGTACGGAAATGGCGAGGTTGCCGACGCATTGAACAGTGTCCTTGCGGATACTTTTGCCATTTACATGAAAACGAAAAATTTTCATTGGCATGTCACAGGCCCGCACTTTCACGATTACCACCTGATGCTTGATGAACAGGCGGCTCAAATTATTAGTACCACTGATGATATTGCCGAGCGTGTACGGAAAATGGGCTGCAATACGTTGCGGTCGATTGGAGACATCTCGAGCCGTCAAACGATCAAGGATAACGACTCCCTCTCAGTTGATGCAATCTCGATGCTGAAGGAGTTGCGAGGGGACAATTTGGCGTTGATTGAATCGCTGCGTCAGGCGAAGAAAATCGTAGACGATGCGGGGGATAATGGCACCAGTGGCTTGATCGACAACTGGACAGACTTGGCCGAAGGAAGAGCTTGGTTTCTATTCGAGGCCATCCAACCTGCCTGAAAGGTGTGGGAGAACTGAAACCGTGTTTGTGGGACGGTGTCCCTGTCTTGCAAATATGGTTTTTTTGCCTCAGGCATTTTGCAATGCTGGGTCTATAGCGGGTCAGATGCCCGCATAATTTCAGTCGTCTGAATCGAGGTAGCCCTTATGAATGACCACCGTGAGCTGTCGGGTGACGAGCAAGAGATTGAGAGTTTCCTGCAGAAACAACAGGCGGACTTCGAGGAACGTAAGTATTGGCTTCAGCACTCGCTGGGCGCTGAAACCCATTGGTTGTTTATCCAGGCGTATGACGCCTTGAAGCATGAACTCTATTTGCCGGCTTGCACTGGATTTCTGACTGGAATCGAGGGCTCGCTTCGCAATACGATGGCTCAAGTGAAGATCCCTGCCCGAATCGACAACGTTGAGGATATCTCGCTGCTCAGTAACTCACTGCTGCGCCATGCTAGGGTCAATGGCATTTCAATCGACGCCTTAGCATTTCCAGGTGAGCACGATTTCGAAGCTAATTTGCCTACCCGTCAGAACGTGGAACTCGTCAGGGTTCGGCACAGCCTGTGCCACGGCAACATTCTCGAGTATGTTAGTGGCCATGAGGATTTTCCGGAATTCTTCACACCAGAGTGCTGCCGCGACCTTGCCTATAAGCTTCACGTAATCTCACGTAACTGGGTAGCGAACCTTGGCGCGTTCAGAAAGCAGACTATGGGACTGCAATAATCGATCGTCTATCGGAGGAGTGATTACGGATGGTTGTTGATAACGTCATTAACCCCTCCAGCCTCTGCTTTTCGTGCTTCTACGCTGAACTGTTCTTCGGAGGTATAACAATGTCGAACGCAGACCTACTCCCTTCTCTTACATAGAAGTCATCCGTGTAGTCCTAACGGATACCCGGCTTATCCTTCACATGTCCCCTCGTACGCAATGGTCAATAAATCGTCAAGCGTTGGTTTTTCCGAAGCGATGCACTCTTACGATCCGATTTTTACCACCAGCGACAGTGCCCAGCCACAAAAGCTCACGTTCCTTCAACGGACGAGATCACCACGCTTATGCGGGCCACCAAGGCCCCGGCTAGGGTCTGTGCGTAGCATCTCGAAGGTCAGCACTTTGCTGCAGACGAAAAAAAGCCCGCGATGGGGAGGGCGGGCTGGGAATCACAAAAGGAGCTAGATCGACCCTACGCCAAAGAATGTGAAAATACTGTGAGGGGCAGCTACTACTTCTCGACACGGACGTCTGGGATTGAATGGCGAATATCATTTTGGAAATTGCTCTCAGGCAGATCCTCCAGCAGGGGAACACTAGGCGCGACTCCTGGCCAATCAGGCTCAAGCGTTACCTGTACTGCAGGAGGAGAGAACTTGGAATGCAGATATTCAATCTGCTCTACAACGAAGTGAGCGGAGTAAGCGGCGACTGAGCCAACGACGGCGAAGCTGAGTAGTTTCCTACCGGACATGGCGACACCTAGCCTGAAAATATCATTCGATCATAGAATGCTTCGCTAGAAACGAGAATCCAATCATCTCAGCAATTAAGTGCCAAGACAGTTGGCTGCCCAAGCGGTTCGACCTCCTATATCGAGCTGAGGAATCGCCCCCTTACCCCACGTACCAACAGCCACAAAAAGCAAAGCCCCGAAGGTTCGTGGCTTCGGGACTTCTATTTCCGCCTCCATACTTTAATGATTGGCGAACGTGGCGGCGAGAATACCCGCGATGTGTTCTTGATTCATTGCTGCGATAGGGGAATTGATTTCGATGGGTAGGAAGACGTGGAGGGGGCGAAAAAGTAGTTTCGTGCATCTGTTATTGGGCCGATTGCTACCTGACACGAAGAAGTCGTCATTCCGGTGTCATCAGCACCGCTAATGTCATGTTGATGAACTCTTCGTTCCTGTTAAGCGTTGCTAACGCTCCCCGTACATTACCTCCAACGTCATCCGAGCCACGTTGTTCGACCCAAAGGGTAAGCTCCATGATCGCAGCTTCGAGGGCTAGCTGGTTCTGATTGATCTTGAAAAGTAGGGACGGGAGTAAGTCTGCATTCGACATTGGGAGACCTCCATGGCAAGAGGTCAGCATAGCAGGCGGTTGTTATTCCCATTCGGGTTACCTGGTACCTAAGGGCATTGCTCCCATGATAGAAACCAAGTCTTCTGGCACTACTGCTTAGAAGCGCGTGAAATGCGGTATCGGCTCACCCTGGATGATCTAGAGGAGTTACTGCCAGCAGTGCCAGCGTCAGTGGCGCTGGTCGAAAATCCGCTTGGAGAATCCGAACGGCAGGCGCTGTTAGCATTGATTGAGGCCGAACGCTGGCATATCGCTCATGTCGCCGCCTGCCTAGGAATCAGCCGCAATATGCTCTATCGCAAACTGCGTCATCACGGTATTCACGCCAGGATGATTTCCTGCCCTTTTTAATAGAAGAAAAAAACGGCTCCCCAATTTGCTGGGAGCCGCACAAGCTGCTTTGGCGCAGCATACGAGAGGGAGGGTTTTACCGCCCCCTACCAGGCGGGACTACATCACGCATACCACTCGATAAAACGCTTAAATTCTTCAAAGTGTTCAAAACGCCAATACTGAGCGGTCTGCCCGATTCCTAACCGCGAAGCGTGCTTTCCATTGAGTGCAGAGGTACGCGTTTTGGAAGCAGGGTAAAGCGCTGCGGGAGAGCACGGCGCCGCGCTAAGTGATGTTTGCTCTGTCCAGCAGTAGATGGCTCCTCGATCCCGCTCAATAGCAAGCTGTCGTCCTAAGCGGGTAGTGAATCCTGCGATGTACTTAGAAGGTTTGGCATTGAGGCTGAGCGTTGCTACGCAATACTCTTCAGCTTGCTTAGCGAGTCCCATGATCAGATCACCTGTGTTGGGTTAAAGCTTCGACGACCAGACAACCACCGAAGTGCTTCAGAAAGCTCGACGACTGTTCTGGTACCTTGCTTGGCAGTAATCAGACGATCTTGAGCCGTTGGCAAAGTCGCGTTCCGAACAGACTTTTCAGACATCTGTGCCATGATCGCGATCTCCAGCAAGGTAAGGCATTCTGAATAGAGCGCCTCCAGCACAGCTGGAATTCCCTCGATGTCGGATCGCTCGGAGTCCAAACTCGCGCGAATCCCACCCATTACCAAGACCTTTTCCAGTGCCTTAGGTGGCGCAGCTCCATAGTGCTCAACGTAGATACGGCCAGTCGCTACAAACGCGCTCAAATCCAACCAGTCCGCGTCATTGTCATGTCCCTGGGAAGACCACTTACCCTCCACCGCGTACTCGTAGCAAACCTGCGCCAAGTACTTGGGGCGATCCGAGCTCCCGAGTGTCAGCTTGGCTGCTGACCGATTGATCTTGTAGAGCGTGGACAGTGCAGTGATCTGGACGTCGAATATCTCATCGACCTCCTTCAGCAGAGCTCGCAACGATATGGGATCGGTAGGATGGACAAATTCTAGGTGCTGGTTGGTTTTCATGTTCACGCCGCTCCTTTGATGAGGTGAGGCTAGACTTGGCACAACGACTTGTAAAGTATTTTGCCAAGAATATTTGGAATAAATGGAATATTATCTCTGGGTCGCATCCACGCTATGCACAGGCGGCCAAAGGCCAAAGGGAATAATGCTGCATTTGACTGGGGAAACACGCACGAAACATTCAGCCCGTAGGATTCGTGTC